>WLWI01002505.1_pt1 | contig 15850 bp, 15 predicted proteins | sample 6701501 | NCBI WGS metagenome assembly WLWI01 (sample SAMN12718690, study PRJNA515312) | sponge metagenome | isolation source: marine sponge | host: Mycale hentscheli | place: New Zealand: South Island, Marlborough, Capsize Point | collected 2014-11-01
CTTATAAGGTATTTTTTTTTTTACAAAATACAAACAAAAAAAAAAAAAATAAAAAAAAACCCCCCCCCCCCCCCCCCCCCCCCTTCCTCCTTCATGTAGTGTGCTGTCCTGGTAAGAGAGCACAAGACACATTATTATCAAACAATACTGTAGACTACATCATTGTTGAGAATGTCACTCAGCAACTAGAGGAATCCAGCCAATACAAGGAATGTGTTCTACTGACACAACCACTAATGGCTACTTCTTTGTGATAGTACATCCTTTGAGAATTTCTAGAAAAGAAGCAGGGAAGACCCACTAGAATACTCTAGTCTTGAGGGCATGTTTGGTTGTTTGTTTTCTTACGGAACTTTCATTAGGTCAGATAGAGTAAATGATAAATTTGTAAATTAATTATATACTCTGTGTTTTCATCCACTACCAACTTCTAGCACACACATACATACACACACACACACTGCTCGTATATATTTCTGGGCTACATACAGAAAATGAATCTAGTAAGGGCAACAGTTTGAGAAGGGGGCAAGAAAGTAGAATACATTCTATTCTATTGTGTATGAGAGACCCACACAGTTAAAAACATATTCAACAAGACTATACTGCTTCAAATTACAAACTTGGGGGTAAGGAGGGGGGAGGAGGAGGTTTTCATGCAGAGGAATACGCCCCCCCCCCCCCTGCCTTCCCCTTAGATACTGCACTACGTATGCACACCACATCTAAGTGAAACAGTGGCTAGGAGGTATGCTACGAATTAATAACTTTCAAATTCATATATATCTAAAATGCTTGTGCAAGCAAACTCAAAAAAAATAAACAATATTCAATGTATACAGTGAAACAAGTTTGTTGTTTTATGGGACATGAATCATATTTAACCTTAATTGACCTTGAAAGTAACTATGGAAACATGGAAACATCCACACAGTATGGCTGTGATACGTCTTTGTAGTGATAAGCCATACAATGTGCAGAATAGTTCACTGTTCAAGATATGAGAGGATGCTGTCTTTAGACTTCTGCTGCTTTATGTGATCACTAAGTAGTAGAATCAGTCATGTGACCTAAACCAGTTCTTCATCACAAATAATATAAAGTACCTTTTAACTAGGAATTTTCTTTGGTATTATGCAATATTACGGTTAAAAAAAGGGAAAAAAAGAAAATTAAAATGTTTGACCTTATCTTACATTTTTGTCTGTACTACAAAACTTAATAATGCGCAAAGTTGTACCTTTTCTCAGAGCCTGTCACACACACACATATATTATATAATTGAAAAAAGTGGGTAGGTGGATTACAACACTTCTTTTAAAGGTTTGTGGGCAATAACATGGCAGGATTTTAAGTGTAAAGCCATAGGAATGCAATGTGTTATCTACCATCTCTCATTAACCTTCAAGGACTTCTTTAATCTTATGCACAAATGGCCAAACAACTAAAAATCAAGGCTCATTTTACACACTTATTGCAAAATAATAATAATAATAATAATTTTTTTTTGCAAATTCTCTTGCTGTCGCTAGGTGGTCATTAAAGCCATTTGAAGGCTGTGGAGGATTCCTATAATTTTTGTTTTATTTCTACTCAATATCTGAATTTATGTTATATAACAGAGGCAGCTTCAAGTGATGAAGGCTCAGTGAGTCCAGATAATGAATGAATGGCTACCTAGTTCATTACATCATATACCAGCGCCATTAAGAGTATACGCAAGAGAAAGAGGGAAATGTTTGTAGTTACACATGTAAACATCCTGCCAAGCACCATTAAAATAGAATATCATTTGATATTCTATTAGCAGTTTGAAATGATAAGTGTATGGCTTGCTTCACAGTCACCACATTATCTTCAAATAAAACAGATTGCCTGTGAACTCTGTTAGATGGGTTGACATTATTTAATAGTAACTAATCATAAAAACAACTTTTACTTTAAATATCACGCAAACAAAATAATTATATTTGTGGTTTACTGCTTAACGACCAAATATACTGTCACTTTATTATCATTAAAGAGGTTACCATGGCATAAAGCTTTAATGATTGTTATGTCAAATCCTAAGAGACTCAGTAAAGGTGTTTTCTTACCGAATGGGTTGAGCAGATTTCCTTGATGGAGATGTAGATGACAGGCTTAGCCAGCATAGTGACATCCGAGTACTCGTCTATACCTAGCTTCACTTCAGGAGAATCCACAGTGGAGGCACGCAAGAAGAATTCCCTGCAAAACATCATCAACACCGACACAGTGGTCTCCCATCAGAGTACGCCATCATAACCCGCACCAATGGAAGTAGCTATCACTACTACACGATGCGAGGGTCTATCTCATTGTTTACATAAGATAGCAGTACCTGACAAACCAGTTCACTTCATATGGACATCATCCAACTCAGTGAAACTAGTAGTCACTAGTTTTATTCATATGCATTGCCTTATGAAAGTCTTATGGACTACACTATCATGTAAAGTCAAAGACTACAGAGCATGTAAAGTTGTAAGCATTGACTACAGGTCAAGTTTTATACTACATGTGAAGTTCCATACTACAGGTAAAGTTCCATACTCACTACAGGTACAGTTCCATCCTCACTACAGGTACAGTTCCATCCTCACTACAGGTACAGTTCTATCCTCACTCCAGGTAAAGTTCCATACTCACTACAGGTACAGTTCCATCCTCACTACAGGTACAGTTCCATCCTCACTACAGGTACAGTTCTATCCTCACTCCAGGTACAGTTCTATCCTCACTACAGGTACAGTTCTATCCTCACTACAGATACAGTTCTATCCTCACTACAGATACAGTTCTATCCTCACTACAGATACAGTTCTATCCTCACTCCAGGTACAGTTCTATCCTCACTACAGGTACAGTTCTATCCTCACTACAGGTACAGTTCTATCCTCACTACAGGTACAGTTCTATCCTCACTACAGATACAGTTCTATCCTCACTACAGGTACAGTTCTATCCTCACTACAGGTACAGTTCTATCCTCACTACAGGTACAGTTCTATCCTCACTACAGGTACAGTTCCATCCTCACTACAGGTACAGTTCTATCCTCACTACAGGTACAGTTCTATCCTCACTCCAGGTACAGTTCTATCCTCACTCCAGGTACAGTTCTATCCTCACTACAGATACAGTTCTATCCTCACTCCAGGTACAGTTCTATCCTCACTCCAGGTACAGTTCCATCCTCACTACAGGTACAGTTCTATCCTCACTACAGGTACAGTTCTATCCTCACTACAGGTACAGTTCTATCCTCACTACAGGTACAGTTCTATCGGTACAGTTCTATCCTCACTACAGGTACAGTTCCATCCTCACTACAGGTACAGTTCTATCCTCACTACAGGTACAGTTCTATCCTCACTACAGGTACAGTTCTATCCTCACTACAGGTACAGTTGGCAAATACTAAAGACAAATGTGTTGTAAAATACTAAAGAGAGGGTGTGGCCAAACACTCTTTTGGCTCCTGCTACTATTGAATCTAAGGTGCTTGTTTAACTGAAATATTCAGATATAGTGCTGGAATAACTCACTCTCTACTGTACTTGATCTGCATAACCCCCCCCCCCCCCACTAATTTAATAATTGTGAAATCCTCAACTTGCTCTTCCTTACTACCAGGTACCCAGCATATAACTCACTTTTCTGTAAATGCAATTGCTGGAAGGAAATTGAATACAAGTATTCTTCAGAAAGTTCAATTTACCACTAATGTAATTAAGAGCTCGTTCGAAAACAGTGCACACAAATGTACATAAGCTAAATCTCAATTGAGTTACACCTGAGAGTGTCCTCCTCACTTCAACTAGCCATCAAGTATCATTACATTCAATTATATGAATGTCATATAACTCAATAAATGAGAGACAAAGAAATGTTAGTAAATGAACTAACTTGAACTTGGAGAATGCCTGCTGAATGTATGGATTCATAGGAGAAAGTGCAGCATTTTCATCCTCAAACTAAATAAACAGAAAAGGGCACAACTTAAAACAAACCAACAAAGGCTCTTTCATTACTCACCATTTTTCCTGCTGATGCATGCTGCAGAACCTTAGCAATAGAGCCCAAATTTCTTCTCTATTAAAACAAAAGAAAAAAAGTGGGGGTGACGTTAGAACAGATAAGTCAGCCACACAGGGAGAAGGGAAATGAGAGTAAAGAAAAGAATCCAATACCAGACTGGACTAACCTGTTCTGGTGTGAGCTGCTGCTCTACGCTCACATCAATGACATCAAACGCGTCAGGGGCAACAATGGCAGGGTTCATGTAGCGATAGTAGACAAGGTTACCCACAATCTTCAAGACGTCATCTTCATTGGCTTCAGGGAATTTGGAATGCAAGAGAAGGCGAAGTTGCATGGCAATATACCTCATGGCATATCTATAGAGATATATATGTATTATATGTATATATTATATATACTTTAAAATGATGATAAATAATGTAATGCCTCTACACACAAAAGCTCTAAAGGTGTTTGTATCATCAGTGCTTTTATGCTGATTGGTAAAGTGACTTCATTTCAACAAACTAAGATGGTAAAGTATAGACAAAGGGGAAATTGGTACATAAATGCACTTACGGTATCTTGTCGATGTTGTCAAAAATGGATTGTTGGAAGCGAGAAGCTAAAGAGGAGAGTTTGGAGATGGTTTCCTGGACTCTCTGCCTCACCGCCTCATGCGCCAGAGCTTGGTCATTCGACACGTCATACGGCAACTTCCTACATGAACACATACACACAACATGTAACAATAATGTAGTCTAGTGATATCAACAAGATACTAAACAAACTGCATCTTTTACCACAGGCATTAGACACCATGGGAACTTCATTATGTTTCACTCCAACCTAAGTTAGCAGAATTCTGGTGCTGTTGTAAAGGCCTGTAAGAATTTATTGATCTTATCTTGGCTTGTGATAGTGTTCCCAAGCTAGCTGAATATGTGAAGATCAGCATTTCTGCAATGATGGCAAGTAATAGCAGAATTTTTTTTAAAGAAAATACAATAGAGGGTTGGCTCCACTTCATTAAAATGGATACGAGTCGGTTTGTGCGCCTCCCAGACTCCTACGTATGTGATAATGTTCCAGCCTCTGATATCAAGAACCAAGTGTAAGTGGACTTACGTAGCCTCTCCTGTCTCAGACTCCATCTGATTGATCCAGGCCCGGTACACATCCACAGGTCCAGTATTGAGAACCAAGTCCTTCTGGTCCACCACTTCCTTGACTAGCGGTCCCAGCAGGTCCCTCAACACATTCTGTCCCCTCTCCCCTCGAGTGTAGTGGATCACCATTTTGATGACAGTCGGGTTGCCAGTGACAATATCTGACAGCTTGTCCACCTTGGACCTGTAAGAAAGTTAGGATTGCATTAAATAAATAAATAAATAAATAAATAAATAAACAAATAAATAAATAAATAAAAATAATAAGTTCAATAGTTTCCCATATTGAACACTCCAATGTGCCTGTGTGTAGTTCTAGACAACTGTACTTTAGATGTATGGCAATGTTACCTCTAAACAACGAAAGCACAACCATTTACTTAGTTAGGAAAAAATATCCAAAGTACAATTAACTACGCTTGTTGTACAGCATAGGGATGATATTTCACTTTCATACTTGTATTTCTACTCACCTTCAACTCGTTAAAATACTTACGTGTACTCATGAAATATCTCCCCATATTGTACACGACTCATGCATTAAGTATTTTTATATTATATATATACACACACACTATAGAGACATTAAAATATAGTAGAAAAAAAATATATGAAGTTGTCGATTTGAGGAGCAACGGCTATCAAACCTAGGCTGGTCTTTGACTTTGCTACTAACAAACTCTCTCTCTCCGTTGATAACAGTGCCAAAGGCGTGGCTAAGAGGAACTATTTTACTATGTTTTTATTAGAATCTTCAAACCATAGTAAAAGGCCTTGTTCTTATAGATACAAAAGAGTTGCTAGTATGAAAACAGTCTAAGAGTATGCCCAGAGGGCTGAACTGTTGAAAGTGTACTCAGTAAATGAAGCAGTCATTCCATCCCAACAGTACAGCATGGTAGTATAGATATAGACTTGTCTAACGGGGCAATACTAAAGCCATCTTACAGCTGCTCAATATAACATAATTATGGCACCTACAGCATGCCAGGGGTAAGCAAAAAGACAAGCTATCAAACGCCAAAATGAACACAAGATGTCTATTCCAAACTTCACTTCTCTACGTACTCTATCTCTTCCTTGAGGGCCGTGTCAAAGAGCTTGATGAGGAGGTACTGTTCCCTGTTGTTCTGGGCGTAGTTGAACACTGTCAAGATCACATTCTCCATGAACCTGTTGGTACGGTTCTGCGGCATCTCAAAGATCAACTTGGCAAAGTAGTTTGGATGTGTTTGCAGCAGGTAGAAAAGATGCTGGTATGTCTGCAGCCAATTCAATGAGAACATGTACATTCATTCATTGCTTCCAGACACTACAATCCTAAGTGTGTGTGAGTGTGTGTGTGTGTGTGTGTGGGTGGGTGGGTGTGTATGCGTGTGCACATGTATATCTGTGACTATTTATTTACCTCAATTTTCTCATGATTAGCCTTAGAAAGACCTCCTACTCCTATTCCTGGGCCCTGGTCCAGAATCTGGGACTGCCTCTGTCCCTTCTTGTCCTTGCCCCGGACCTGCTGTGAAGTTGAGAGCACATCCTGAAGTGAGATCCTGTTCTTGACCAGAAGACCAATCTTGATGTCCATCACATCCAGGTCTTGCTCCATCTGCTGATTAGACCTGATATCCTGGACCACCTGAGCCTTCAACCTCTGACATTCTGGTGAGAGGAAATATAAATACAATAATAAATCTATTCTCTCTCTCTCTCTCTCACAGGCTTATTTTTTATTTTTAACAATACAGAATTTAAAAATGCCAGGCTGTCACCAGGGATTGAACCCAGGAGCACTTGCTTGACGCACAAGCGCTCTGCCATTGAGCTAAGAATACATCTAATGAGTAAAAGAACACCGAGAAAGAAATGGTACAATAAATAAATATAAAAAAAGAGTACCCCAGTAAATCATCTTTCAGGCTTTTTTTTTTTTTTTTTTTTTTTTGCTCCTATTGACCGCATGTACAGGTAAACATAGACTTCAAAGTGTGTTAACCCTTTACCAAGTTCTTCACTGAAGTCCATGTCACTCTGTTCCAATAAAGCCAAGAACTTCCGGACAGTAGATGTAGGGGGAACTGTGCCTTTATCCACTTGAACTATAAAACAACAACAACAAGCTCAAAAGTATGATAGCATTTCTATTGTCTTCCCCCTCCTCTTTGTTCAGTCTTCAACCACTCAATAGTGTTATTTGTGAATGGATGCTCATTGAAACTAATTAAATATGTCAACAATGAAAACAAGCATAATGCATCAAAGAAACAAAGAATGAGTGAATGGCTCCTTGTTTAGCTGGTCAATCATTCAGCCAAACTAACATGTACAATTTGCTGAAGTAAATAATAAAATTACCCAATTGTTTGTAGTCGGTCTTGGCCTTCTTGGCCCTGAAGAAAGCTTGGATCTTGATTACCTCAGCTTCCTATACATGAGAGAAAAAAATACGTAGTCTTACAAATGGCTGCTAAGCCATTTCCTTATCATACCCACCATATCTAATACTGTTTGTAGTGGGCAGTTCTAGCTAGTTATCTATTAGCAGAATACTAACTATGAACAGTACAGATTTATGTGTACAACTCTAATATTGACTGCAGGTAATACAATAACAGGGTGACTCACTGACTGACTGAACTGAGATCATGTGACGTGAGTGTGACTATATGATGAGGTGAAATTTCATTAATCTAGATGAAGTTTGTATCCACTATTATGTTAGCTATAGAATATGTAGTGCAGCTAGGAGAGTCACTTATGGGGTGTTGTAGAAGTGTTTACATTAATTAAGTCTTTTTACCTTCCTTCCTCCATCGAATCCCATCACTAACCAAATCAAGAAATACAGCAATTTCCATTTGGAAACTGGTTAGAAAATTTTAAGGGAAAAAATGGTCATACTAAAATTCTGCCCATTGGGAGAAGTGATACCACATCCTTTACATGGGAAGTTTTATTAAACGTGAGAATGTCTCCCTTACGTGAGAATGTCTCCCTTACTTCGGCTCACTAGTCAAAAATTGGCTGTACATGCAACACACTTACGTGATCCCTGAGATATTTCAGTCTCTTCACATAAGCATTCCTTGCTTTCCACATTCGTGCCATAGATTGAATCTACACACAAACACATACATGCATGCATGCAAGTGACACTCAATGGGTTAGTCAGTACTCATACAAGCTACCCTGCCCCTGTTTTGACCAGAATTTAATCAGCTAATGTCAGCTATTATAAACATGAGATACAAGGCAGTTTATGTTATCCCTGTACACAGGTTCATAGTCTATTTTCTCTCATCCTCACTCTAATAGCCACAGCAGCCTGCAGTTTAAGGAAGTTCATCCTCTCTCTGTAAGCCTTCCTCTGCCTGTATCCCTTCCAGTAAGCTTGCAGTCTGATTGCCTTGTCCTTGTTGCTCTGCAGGTAAGCCAGTCTCTCCTGGAAGGGCTTACGAACTATTACTCCACGCCAGTGTGCTTGCAGTTGAATAATTAGAGGTTCATTAGCCTGCATCAAAGTCCATCTGTCGTAGTCAGCTGTCACCTTGGTTACTACTGCCTATAGACACATGTACATTATAGTCCAGTCATTTTATGAAAATAAGGGGTTTGACCTTAAACAAATAGCAACACACACATACACATGTATTTAACACTCTCTAGTACCAAAAAGTGTGCTCTATAACATACTATAAGTCCAAGCAATCCCTTGAAGGGAAAGTATAGTGAACTTAACTTCAATGCACTTTTTAGTTAAATCTAGCCATTTGATCGTGACCAAAGCACCTGTTAATGTTAAATGGAGTTGTGTAATTTTATCAAAGATCACAGCAGTCATACCTACTCTTTTTTCCTTGTGATACTAAACTGGAACTCTTCCCACAGCAGCTCTAACTTAGCACAGCATTTTTCTGAAACCAGTGAACTTCATTGTAAGAGCAGAAGAAACCATGTTGGTGTAGCGTATCAATCAAAAAACAAAAGTGGTGATGAAGCTGTACACCCAAACCCAGTTGAAGAGGTTTTAGTATAACTCTTGGCCTTGTTGCCTGCATTACAGCCTGTCCAATCATGCAATTTTTGTAAAAACATCTTTCCCTGTAATCAGACCTCAAGCAACATTCTTAAACTTGCAGGTAAGAAGTTAAATCCATTATCTTTTCCTATTCTTCACTTTCTGTCGTTTGTTCTTCCTCACATTTCCTTTTGGTAATAGCCTGATGACTTGTGACTTGGAAATACTTCTCCTGGAAACTCAAACCAGACATAGCTTTGTCATTGACAAAACACTTTCCACAGTTTCATATATTTGATTCAGAATCTCTTGACAAGCTTTAAGGATGAATGTATGGCGTGTTTATCTCCTTCTAATCTTCCTAAACATGGAATACACTGCAGCTGATGAAACAGAGAAGCCTCAAGTTGGTAGATACTGGTGGGAAGTTGGAAAAATTGTTCAATTCAAAGGTGAACTAAGGTTCCCAATTTTAACTAAGCTTTATGAGAATATTCCAGCATCAAATGCTGACTCAGAGTGTTGTTTTTAACTTGTGACAATGAAGTTTAATAATAAATGTTGTTTTAGTTCTGAACTTCCTGACAGTTTATTAAACGATTGTAAAAAAGCAACTGGTTTAAGTCACAAATGTACCTATCTCTCTCACCCCTCCCCTTCCACCACCTTCACAGCAAGTGTCTCTACAGGGTGCTTTCAAAAGTTGGGACCTATGGATATCCCTATGGGTAGCTTGCAGATAGCACACTCTTCTGGCTTCTCCATTGCTAGAAATTACCACACTACTCACCACTCACTGGTTGACCACATGGTAGATCTCTGGTCAAAGTTCTAAGGTCAATCATGCATGATACTAACAAATAGAATTTTCTATACTTTCCCCCCAAAGGATTTCTTAGAACTTTTAGTATGCTACAAAGCATGTTTTCTATACTAGAAACAATTGAAAAAGTTCATGTTGCAATTTGTTTAAGGTCAAACTGATTGGACTATTACACACAAATTCCAGTTTTGCCAGTTCATTTATCTACAAAGTTATTAACTTGTTCAATTACTACCACCGTCATTTCTAAATAAGCAAATAAAATAGTATAAGGGAGTGTTTAGAGAATTTTTTACAGAAGATTGTATCATAGTAGTGTTGTGGCATCATTTTATCATTAAAAATACAGTGTACTTCTGATTAAGTAAATGCTATGGTGGAAGCTATTATGCATAGAGCAAGGCTTACTACTGCTCCATCGTGTTGAGGAAATGCAAACTCTTACTGGTCACAAAAGCAGTGGCTTACTTAATTAAAACCCAATTCGTTACATGCACATTAAAAAGTGCAGGAGAAACTACAGGAAAAATAGTTGCAACCACACCTCACTGACCTCAGGGTAGTATTATAGGCTAATTAAATAACTGTAGAAGCTAATTACTTCCAGTAACTAGGCTAATTCGTCCACCATCTGTGTACTGCTAGGAGACTCACCATCACCTATTGTGTTTGAAGCCCTGTGTACGTATTAGACTTACTGAGTAGTGGTGGCATTCGCTTACCTGTATTTCTTCCCGGCTGAGCTGTGTGGATTGCTTGCAGCACTGCTCTGGTACCTCCCACTGATGCTCTTTAGTGATGTAGTTGTGATAGTAGTTGAAACCTTCTCTGGAGCGATGTTCACACCACCCTTCACTGTCCTCCACGCCTGCAGACAGTCACATGAAAATGTATGACAGTCACATGATCTATGCCACTGAATGATAGTCACATAACAATGCACCACAGCCACATGGTAATAAGTTACAATCACGCACCAATGTATAACACTAGACTGCAACATCACTAAATTTGGTATATTCAATAAATTTAAAACAGTCACACTCCATTTTCCAATCAAAACATTTTCAATAACCTCTGTAACTAGAGTTCATGCATGCATGCTTAAACCAAACACAACCCAAAATGTTTTTTTAAAAGAACAAAGAAACAGAGGGCAAGTCACACCGAACTTTTACACACACACACACACACACACACACACACACACTCACCAAATTCTGCCTTCTCTTTTCTAGCCTCTGTGAGTTTCTCCACATATGTCTCTGCACAGTCATCAGTGATGGACCTGATACAAGCTGCATAGCCCTTGAGGGCCAACAGAGTAGCCTTAGGGTTCCCTGTCTCGACAGTGGAGTTAATACCACAGATGGATTCGGCCACTGCAGGACACAATAGTGTACACAACTAACATTCACTCCACAACAAGTGACATCTATGTTGCATGTACACATCTGATAGTTGACCAAATACGCCATCTAAACATTGTTTCTACATACTAGATCAACTGCTCATTGGTTCTTTCATTCCACTAACTAATTTAAGATACAAATAAATTTAAAATTTAACTTCAATTAGTACAATATATACAAGTCTATAACTCTCAAATGTTTCAATTTGATGAGTTTTTTTCTTCTTCAGAGAATGAATTGAAGGAGCAGTAAATATAGGAACTTTATGGAATTAATATAAGATTTCGAGCACAACATCCTGTATGTGTATCCTAAAGCTCTAGTAGTAGGAAATACATTGTATATGCATACGTACTAACTCACATTCAATGGCATCCTTGGCTTGAGTGTTGACCTTCGCAATGGCAGTGGCTAGCTCCTCTAACGTCAGCTCCGCCTCAGGGTTTCCAGTACGCTGCACAAACAATCTTTAGTCACACCAGTAACCAAGGAGTTTACTTAGGACCTTAGGTGCATTCTACTAACCCATAATTGTAGCGATCTCCCACCACAAGTGTGAACCCTCAGGGTAAGGCGTGCATGTTAGTACACAGTGTCCAGTATTACTGAGCTACATAACTGTCACTAGCTGTGTGCCACTAAAGGTTAATGCTGCCATTTTATTCCAGGATGGTTTATTCCAGGGTGGTTTAGTTTATGAATTGTTGCAGTATTGTTTTGTACATGAGATAAGTTTTGTTGGTGTTGACAACATGTTGTCATGCTGGTGTTGACAACATGTTGTCATGCTGGTGTTGGCTGTTGTTGCTATAGTGTTATAATAATGCCATGCACTTGTTAGAAATTTCATTACAGTTATTTTATAATGTCTATTGTTTCAAATTTAGTGCATAAAAATCAGTACCAATTTGCCTTGATGAACATGAGTAATACTGGAGGGATTCCATAAACAAGTCACCATCCCTAAATACCCCCCCCCCCCCTCCCCCGGCTCAAAGCAGGACTTGTAGTGACATTCTTTTGTGCTGATTGATGCTGTCCAAGGAAATCCTCCTGACTGCCCCTAAAGGAACTTGGGACTTTCATAATCTGAATCACTAGATTTCTCTTCCTTTACCTCCCTCCCATCCAATCACATGCTCATCTTAGTTTTACCTCTGCTTTGGCTGCCTTCATTGCTGTCATGACGTTGAGGTATTGGAGAGCTTCATGTGGCTGTACATCAGCTAGGTGGCAGTGAGGACTGCTCAAACACTCCACCAGCTGACCAGGATCTGAGGATGCGCTCACAAGACAAGTGTTCACATCATGAAGGGCCGTAGATGCTAAAAGAAATAGAAAAACATGGCAGGCATATTTATTAAATACATACTATTCTTCTAACTGGTTTCATAGTCACGACTTCTCGTTTTTTTTGTGACTCTACAAAATCCTGTATGAATCCCTACTAACTGTCCACCATTTCATAATTAATTCTCCATGCACTCATCCACAAACAACACAGCTACCTTCCAAACCCACTCACTGAGTTGCTCCTGTTCAACTGTCTCGTTGACTTCGGCAATCACTCTCTTGATCTCCTCCACGATGAGGTCTTCTTCCTTGTCCTCCCTTGCCTTGGCCAGAGCCTTGTGGTACCTCTCTGCATATGAGTCGTCTACGTCAGAAATGTGCAAGCACTCGTTCTGCAAGCACTTCAGTATATCCATGGCACTGCCTCTTTCCACGCTGATGTTGATGCTAGCCAGACCACTGGAAACTAAACACACCAAAGACGGATATAAGAGAAAGATATAATGGATTCACACTTAATGAATTTAGACAATAGGTTTAGCAAAAATTTTAAACTTTAAAAGATTACAAAAGCAGTATATATATATATATATAAGTTAGACAGAGGCACCGAGGAAACTACCGGATTTAGGAATCCCGAAGGCCCTGAGCTATAGCATCCCGAGCGAAGCGAGGGTGCTACTAGGGGCCTGAGGCGTTTCCTAAATCCGGTAGTTTCCTTGGTGCCTCTGTCTAACTGATTTAGTCACTAAAAAAAAAAAGAAGCTAGCTAGGTGATACAGCCGTTCCACCACTTCTCAGGCTAACTTGATTAATGGAAGACAATTGTGGACTCATTCCTGGACTTTTTATCACCAGAAATTATGGACCTTTTAAACGAGGAAACATCTGATAGCGAACAAACCTTAGTTACTGGTCAAGTAGACCCAGCTATTCAGCAAGAGCAACTCACGGAACATTCTGTTCACGACTATAACTTGGAGCCTCCAACAAAGCGACAAAAGAGAACATTTGCTCCCAGGAAAAACGAGGATAAGGTTATGAAGGCCAAGCTTAGTGCTATACCTTCTAAGACCATGGCTGACAAAAAATACTGTGTCAATGTATGGCAACAATGGTGTGCACACATTTCTACTGAGCGGAGAAGAAGTTACCTCGAAAGTTACACCCCTGAAAGAAATATCTACCCAAGTAAGAAAACAAAACGGAGAGGAATTTCCTCCAAATTCACTTCTTCATCTTGTGGCTGGCATACAGTTCTCAGAATTTCGAATGTCATTAGCTGTTGTAACTTATTTAATCAGTTGTAGATACTCATCACTTTATTTTAATATCAGTATTTAAAAAATAAAAATATTTCTTTGTTATATCCCTAAAATTTTGAATATTATACAAATGTGTCAGAAATGTCAAGTAGCTATTCCAAACAATAGAGAAGGTGGAGTGAGCTAGGGTACTAAATGTCACAAGCTAGGGTTCTAAATGCCACAGGGGAGGATAATAAATGCCAACAGGAAGGACCCCGCCAATGATTTCGGCGAGTTTAAGTGTCTGTGAAAAATCAAGAACCTACCGCGTAATTGAAAATTTTTGGAGCTAGTGACTAAAAGATCATAGTCTTATTTGCATCTGTTTATAGAAAGCATGAAGCATAATTAAAACTTTTAGACTGTGGGACACCGCCCACTGAATGAACTGACAATTTGTTATTGATTCACTTGACACTATAACTTGTTTCAGAACATTCTATCTACTGAGCGTGTTCTAGAACATTCTATAATTCACACATGTGTTCATTGAGCGTGTGAAGTGTAGCACACTTTATTTATGTTTCATCCATGGGTGGACTTGCTATATATATTGCATGGCTTAGTCCACTCCCTTTCAGTCAGTCTCACCTTATGTTCACCTGCATCATTGTATGACTTCCTGGACGCCCGTGCGTGTTTAGGAGGAGCTAGTATTTAAATGATCAAGAGGCAGGAGATTGGTTATAGACTGACTCTAGTGGCAGTCTACCACGCTTAAAGAAAAGTCAGCTTAAACCCCCACATAGATAATTTTCCTGTTTCATAACCATAGTAAATTACAAAAAGAATTTGCCTCAAACATTTTAAGATAACGTTTCAAGCAAAGTAGTTCAAGCATGCAATCTACATTCATTAAGTTAATGTTCATCTTACTTATTCTTCCTAGAAGAAACTGCTTTCCAGGAGTCACTGAGCCTGTGAATGGGAGTGCTTTGCAGGCCACCCAAAATAGCCTTGAGGGAATTGTAAATGCGCACTGCTCGACACTCCATGGCTATCTGTAATGCAATAAACATAAAAAATAGTCAGTTTGCATAGCTATAAGCATTTTTTTTCAGCTGATATTTGCCTAGACAAAGTATTGTTGGAGTAACTAAAATTAATATCAAATTAAAATCACCCAGACATAGGGCAAGTACTTAAGCGTTTGTTCTAGTAAGCATTTGAGTAACTGTTTTTCAAGAGCTTTAACTGCTGAGTTAAAACTAATTCTGCTCCAAACACCTGATGCTGGGAAAATATACCCATGTGAGATTGTTACCAAACCAAAGTGTTACTGTCGGTGTAAACAAATTTGAAATGCCGGGAGGAGTGTGTACATTAGGCTACAAGATGAAAAATATTAGTTGAGTGTTCTTTATAAATAATGTCATACACAACAATAGTACATCAATTTTCACTGACTTAAGCATTCTAATTACTTTCCTTACAAATTATAAAATGCGGCTAAATTGGTTTGGTGTCACACTTTGATTTATTAATATATTTGGTGTTCAATTTCCTTAAAAGTAATTGAAATTGTGCTTCAAGCATATGTCAATAAAACTAGCTTATGCTTGTTTGCTTTAACAGCTTGAAGCACATGACCTAAGTGTACCATCATAATTTCACATACCTTAATGAAGGCTTCAATGACCTTGGCCCTGGCCTTAGGTGTTTTTTCTGCCAGTATCTCCGTGGGCACCATTAAAGCGAGTTGGTTGAAGGCTTTAATCATAGCCATCACATTAGGAGACATAGTTTCCTATCAAAGAGTAGCAAATATAAGTCAACAAGTAACACAA
>WLWI01002506.1_pt1 | contig 15845 bp, 7 predicted proteins | sample 6701501 | NCBI WGS metagenome assembly WLWI01 (sample SAMN12718690, study PRJNA515312) | sponge metagenome | isolation source: marine sponge | host: Mycale hentscheli | place: New Zealand: South Island, Marlborough, Capsize Point | collected 2014-11-01
GTAAGAATTCAATTTAGAATGTTTCCAGTTATGCTTTGTAAATCTTTCTCTAAATTCCGTAAACAGATGAAGAAAATGTTGGGATAATTTCCATAATTACTGCTCCGCCCACTTTGTTGTAACATGATTAGTCATTGATTAAAGTAAGTGTTAAAAGTTATTGACTTAATTCCTATAATTGCCTGAGACTATTTCCCATGAAAGCTGACAAAAAGCTGTTGGCATCCCATAATTCATCTGCATGGGAAGAAGCGAGTAAGATGGGATGCACGTCAGATGGAGAGAGAGAGTTGGACAGGTAATCAATCCTTCTGATGTTCTTTGCAACTGTCATTAAATTTTGGCTTGTACTTAAAACTTAAGAGTTACATTCTTTGAGCGGCAGCTTTAATGGATTCTTTGGCAATGGTAGAAATGATGACTTGTTTTTATTATCCCAAATACAGACTCAGTTTAGTACCTTCTTGTGCTGTCTGTTCAAATTAATTGAAAGCAATAGTTGAAACTTTATTTGTGTTTTATTTATAAGTACTAATACGACTAAGTCTGATTAAAATCAAGTTGCAGTTGGTCACTGTCTGTCATATCCTTCCTGATAATAAAGTTTGTTCAATTAAACAGGATGTTCATTCTATTGAAATATTTTAATTATGGAGGTGATTTGTCTAATTGGAGCATGTATTGATGACCTTTGTACCGTAAGACTGGCTAGCCCATCGTCGGCCAGCTTTCTCTCTACACCCACTCATAGCAGATTTGTTTGCGCATGTTAGCTATTGTAATAAAGTTCCGGTTGAAATAGATTGGCAGTAAATTATGGCCATTGGAGATATTTGTATTGGTTGTTTGTTGTTTGTTATTGTTGTTTTGTTATTGTTACTTTGTTACTAGTGTTGATTGCTACTGTTTTAGTTTTGTTGTTGCGTTTACATTTGTTATTGCTGTTTGTGTAGTGAGTTCACATCCTACATTACAAGGAAGTCGTCGTGTGTTCTGATAGTATTCAAAGCTAAGAAGCTGCCTATTGTCACTATTGGTCAAAGTTCTACTGGGCATGCTCAGTTTGTGTACACGCCTAATATTCTACAGAATCAGTCGTAAGTTTCAAGTATTGCTTCTCAAAGCATACATGTATGCTTGATGAATTATTTGATGGAATGGTAAAATGTAATAATTTCAGAATTGCTGCAATAATTCTAAAAATTGTTACTGGTGGAATTATTAATTTTATACAGATACATTACATATAATGCATACCCTCCAACTTTTCCAAAGGAGCTTCAGGGACCATAGCCATGCCCGCCACTAATTAACTAAATGAAAAATGATAAGATAGAGATAAATGTGAATTTAATGTATTAATCAGTGATTATGACGTAGAACTTGACGTATCAAAATAATTATATATCCAACACTAAATGACTGTTCATTGTAATAGTAAATTGCTGTTGCTTTTGTTTATGTATTTATTTTATAGTAATTATTATACAAAGTTTGTTGTGCTAGCTAGAAAGTAGTAAATAACCACTACTTTATTACTACTTTTGCCTTTAGAGCTCCCTATACCAGGGAATTATTGAGGCCAGCTTCTAAAATCAAAATGGCATTTGCCTTCTGGTTCTTTTAGGCTTAGGAGGACCGCAATCACTCATGTCAATACAACAACCGCGAATCTACTCCCGCATTTGTGATACTGACGATATTTTCCCATTTCGCATAGAGACACCCTTTACCTTTTGCGGGTTAAAGTAACTTTCTGGGACAAATAGTAGTCTCTTCCGGGACCGGGGACAAAGTTAACAAATCTGGGACGGTTGGAGCCTATGATAAGGCTCTGAGCAAAATGGCTTTATAATTGACCTCAGACAAATGCAATTACAGGCCACTCCTGTACTAGTATTTATATTTGCGCAAGATGCAGGCAATCCTTTGTTTTCTCCTGGCCCCTCAATCTTAATTTACCAATTGGTGTGAGGGTACTGATAGATGCTTTCATAGCTTGGGGTCACAGTAATCTAGAGGACAGGCAGACAGTCTCTAATTTACTAGTTCTCTCAGTCTATACTTGCCCGTGTGATTTATTCTTCCAAGGAGGAAGTTGGAGACATTGTTTGTTCTACAGAGGTAATAGATACAGTTTCACTGTCAGTGTCCACTTTAAGAGGTTCCCTCTGCCAGCATGTCTCCCAACTGGGCATTTCCCTGGAGAGTCCTGACTCTGAACTAACACATTCATTCATGAGTGAGTGAGTGATCAGATTCTCAGAATGTCATAGCAATCCATTTGACTTTGGTTGAAATGTATCCATAGTTAGTCTGCTCTGGTGGAATCCCATGGTAACAGTCTGGAGAGGTGCATGGAAGTTGTTCATGTAGAGGAAGCATTCGTGTGTGTGTAAATGTTGTGTTTCTGGCAATGTCTGAGGTCTTAGTTGTAGTGCTGGCAGATTCTTTAGTTACATTGTGCACGCCTTTCTCAGGAGACTAACTACACCTTAGGTACTTTACCAATTCATCTTCAGATCACTCCTAGGCTAAATATACATAGTTAAAATTATCTTAAAGTAATACTACTTACCTTCAGCCATTTAATATTAGCAACAGTAATGGACAAACTGTTAAATAAATAAAATACACATAAAATAATTATAAACTAAATTAATACCAAGGCACCGTTAATAATAATAATAATAATAATGACACCAATAACAACAACAATAATAATAAGTATTTTATTATATTATTATTAAACTATTAGTGAGATGAGCTCCTGAAGTCAGAGCTTGATGGCGGCATGTAGTTCATTTGCCTGGAGGGCTTCCTGTACTTTATGAGTTAGTGCTTCAGAGGAGACCCAAGTTGTTCGAAGTGGATTTATTAAATGTGTTTCTAATTAAGAAAGAATGTAATTAAAACCTGTAAGGAATATGTTTATTCATTATCTGTGCTGGCTGCTAGAGGCTTCAGGCTTCACTTGTGGTGTAGAGTGGGTCTCAATATTTCACTGGAAAAACACTAGCAGGAGTTACATGGGGAGGGGGGGGGGGGATGAAAAAGATACCAGGATTGCTTGAGATGGAAGAGGAATGAGTCTTCAACATGGCCTCTAGAAGACTGTGTGTGTGTGTTACTCTATGGCTAAACACATTGCATGTGATAGGCAGCCATTACTACTTCCTTCATAAGAATTCTTATGATGTTCATCAAATGTTACATGAATTGCTCCTTTGCTTCATGTAAAGAAACTAAATTCCAAAAAAATTAATTTACAAATCTAAAGATGGTATTTGTAGATGTTTGTGTTTTGTAATAAAGCACATTGAAAATATTTGGATATGTTGGATGTAATGTATTGATTACTGATGGGTTCCTGTTTTATTGATTGAAAATTTTGTTTGTTGAAGATTTATATTTGTTTTTTTTTGTTTTTGTTTTTTGTTTATTTGTAGATATCCAACCAGGCAAGTTATCTTATACAACACTAGTTGCCCTGCTGGTCAGCTGGCTTATTTTGATCTGCTGCTACTGGATCTGGAACCCAAGCTGTAAGGCTATGTTATCAAGTAATGTCTATTTAAGCAATTAAAAAATATTCTATGAATATTTATTTAACTAATGTTTATTTTGATGGAAATATTTTATCACTTTATTGTTTGTTTTATCATGTTGCCATGTGTTTCTAGGTGTGAGGATTACATTAGTGTACACCTGCCAACTCCTCATCACATCATTGGAAACAACATCACCGCTAGCGGAACTCCTCTGATCGGTAAGTGGTCTTCAACCAGTATCATGCAATGTATCAATTGTTCAATGATTTCGGACACTAACGCTGATATGAGTTAATACTAATGGTGCATTTACGTGTGTGTGTGTGCATGTGTGTGCTGATTTGTACGTATGTGTGTGTTAATGTGAATGCATGTATGTGTGTATGTGAGTGTGCTAGTGGGTGTGTGCATGTGTGTGCGTGTAATGAAGTGTTTGAGTATTTCTACAATTGTGTCTGTGGCATGCATGCACATTCAAGGTTGCCCTCAGGGACGATGTGCCGGTTTTCACTGGATCACTGCATGCACACAATCCTGCATACCACAGTGTATGTGTGTGCGTGTGCTAGGTTGATAATATGGGATGGATTTAGTCATAGGCCATACACTCATGATGTGTGTGAGAGAATTCTTTCATTAGCTCTTTTTTTTGCCTCCATTTACCACATGAACCATACTGAAATTATACTTTCTGCCAAACATAATCAACACACCGCACACATACCATCATGTGACCTAGCTACACTTGTGTGGGCGGGGATAATAATTATGTGACTTGAGGTTGTCTCATACGTCTAGAGGTCGTGACCTCTCGGCTCAGCTTGGAAACTTGCAGATGTGTGATCTCATACTGGCAGACTGACTGATTAGTACTACTACCATGGCAACTGTGACTAACTTGTAGCTTGCATACATGTAGCATGTGTGCATTCATTTAGATTTTGTTTCAAACATGCGAAATAAATAAATATATATAGCTGATGCAGTGTATTAGATTCTGGGGCATTTCACCTATAGGTGCTGTTTAGAGGGTCTTTTAATTAATGTAGTTAGTTGGTTAGTTTTTGTTATCTTGGTTGCCTTCTTGACTTATTTTTATTTCCAGGTAATATTTCGCACTTGCTATTTCGTAGCGATCAGAGAAATGTAAATAGGAGGACAGGGTTCAAAGGTTATCTTCAATGCTTCAACGCTAGCACAGCCAACATGGAATGTGAGAGTTTAATTATATTAATCTTAAGAATTTTTAATCTTTTTTAATTTTTTTGTAAATACACAGACTGTTTAACTAATTGCGAAAACACTGATTAGTGGATGTGGTCACACTATCATCAATTTATTTTGCACTCTTTTACTCATTGTGTTTGAATGTATTAATGCAGGTTGCACTGGCAGAGCAAAAAGTCAGGTAAGGATCATCAATGGTCCCATACATGTTCTACATTACTACAATACTACTACCAGACCATTAATTGGATTAATAAAATTACATTATTTCTTGCTAATTGAATTACTGCTGCTCAATTTCCTTCTGAGGGTTAAAAGTGAGAGGTTGTCCTAAATCTCTATGACAAGGGAGTGCTAAGTGCCTGAAGGCGCGCGAACTAATACAATCACATCTTAAAAGGTTTCTCAGTTCATCTTCTCCTGAATTTGTTGTTTGTATAATGGTATTTCATATTCACGCATTTTTTTGTCTAGACAAATTTCACCACCGTAGCACCATGCAAGAGTGGCGCAATTTTTCTATATAATGTATGGATATAAATTATATACGTATATATACTACAGTGGCGGCGGAACTGGCCCGGCAGACCCGGCAAGTGCCGGACCAATATTTTTCATAAGTGCCTGACCAATTTTTTCATAACTGCGTGACTATTTCAGTCTCGCCAGCGAGACTATTTACTTAACCGGCTGTACGTCGGCTCTTGTAGCGCTTTATATTTCATGTGCATGCGCAGTGATATTTATAGAATAGAACTGGGTACAAAAATATATATAACGATACTTACCAGTTGAATTCGACCTGAACTGGTATGGCATCCTGTGGTGACTCCAGCGGTAGCGTACTGGAGCAGTACTGTCCAGAGAAGTCAGTTAAGTTGCAAACATGAATTTATTAGTGGAAGTGAGCGCAGGAAGAATTTTTGGATCATTTTAACTTGAGCTAATCATTAATTTTCTTTTATTATTTCAAATTCAAATTATAATAACATTGTTCCTTTAATACAAAATGAGCTATGAAAATAGAAGGTATGAATTTGCCTGACCAATGAAAAAATGCTTCCGCCACCACTGTACTAGTATTCATGCGTATATGGTACATATTACATGCACGTGTTCATTATTATTGAATTAAGGTATTTAGATTAGAGAGGTATTTGTATTTCTCCTAGCAACAATTGTGGCCATTGGTGGGGTTCCTTTGCTAATTGCTTGTAATTGACTCACATCCATTACTAGTAGACGAGAGAATCTTTTGCTTGTTGTACAGAAATAGTTTCTCATCTAATCTAGCTCTGGAAGAGATAGGTTCCCAGCTACTTGGTACCCATGGCTGCAGTACTTTACCTTACCTTGTCACGCTATGTTTGCTCGGCTGAGCACATTAACTAGTGTTGTTTTGTGCACTAACATACAATGTGTGTAATTGCCCGGTCTACTACACATCAGTCCTGATGGTACAGTTGGTTAGCTCGGCCATTAGTAGTTTGTAATGTACGCTTGTTGTATTAAATTTGTTTACTTGCTACATTATTAGCTATGTTTGAACTTTAAATGGAAGTGTTCTTATGGACTATTTTAATGAAGTATTTATTTCTTGTAGAATGTCAAGAGCTATCTTCCAGGTGGGCGTGACTATGATGACCTGCGCAGGCTCAGAGAAGCAGCTTTCAATGCAGCCGTTTCAACACCACAAAGAGGTGAATCAATAATGTATCCCATAGTTAAGCATTAGGACTATTAAAACCAGTCAAGCAGGACTATAAGATTGTTATTGTGTAATGGTACATAACTCTCGTTGAAACATCATGCATACTTCAAAACTCATGTCTTTTAAGAATGTCTCACTATCATGTAGTTAATTAACTCTTAGTCTCTTCTTGTCATGACGCATAATACGGTAGTGGCAGATTATTGACGTACTCCATCAGGCTCTAGTAATTCACTTTGCATAGCAAGCTCAGAATTTCAGTAGTTTGGATTACACAGCTAGCAAGCCATGATGTACCAGCAAGACATGACGTACCAGCAAGACATGACGTACCAGCAAGACATGACGTACCAGCAAGACATGACGTACCAGCAAGACATGACGTACAGCAAGACATGACGTACCAGCCTGCAGGGAAGGAGCAGGTAGTGTGTGAGGAGGATAGAAGTAGTTGAAGTTATTGTGAATTTGACTAATGAGAGTCATGATGGACTGGAAATTGAGAGCAATGGTGAAACATCAGAATGATTAGAGAGTGCAAGTACAGTAGAATGTCAGATATCTGAACTTCAATTATCCCAACACTTCAGAAACCGAACACACTTAATTAATAGTAGCACGTGCAGACACGAAAAAAAGCTTGTCCATTTTTAATTCATTTTCTATTGTGTTCGGTTACCTGAACATTTCAGTTATCCGAACACCTCCCGACTGATATGTTCAGATAACTAAAGTCCTGCTGTATTGTATTAGTTTACCGTCTGGTCTGGTGTGAGTCACTAGTTCTGCTATTTTTAACATTCTTTAGTGATACATTGTTTTATAAATGTTGGCTCTCCATGTCATTAATGTACATGTAATTAAAAAAATTTATAGCAATATCCTCTGATAACTACAATTACGTAAAATTAAATTTTGCCCAATTTTTCTGCCTCATGCTGAATTCTTCGGATGTGGCATTGCTGGTGGTCTCTTAGTATATAGCGTAGACTGGCAGCATTCTGGTAACTCTTAATGATACTGCTATGAATCATTCTTGAATAGCTCAAACCACACCCCTTATCTAATAATCATCTTGTGTTCCCTCCTTTATATCTGTCTTCCATAATGAATGATGAAGTCACTGTGTCTAATTTCAGTATTGCTAGATTTGATAGTTTATTACAAGTAAATATTTCTATAACTTTTAACAGTGAAATTTGTATTCCAGATGTGACTACTGCAGACCTGGCGTTGGCACGGAGACATGATAATTCTTGTAATGCAGTATTGAGGGCGTTGGCCAGAGCCGTGGTTCATTATCATGAAAGGTATGTGATAGCAGATGTCAGGTTCAATGGGTCATTTTCTAACACTTGAGTAGCTGGAGCTGTCAAACATGTTGGACAGGATTCAGTCATTCCCGGCTGAAGTAATTATTACAATAGCAAATTTCTCAGCTCTAACAGCCAATACCATGTTAATTAATACTCAACCCAACGTTTCGACTTCTTGCTGAGTCCTCTTCATATGAGGACTTCAGCAAGAAATCAAAGCGTCTGGTTAAGTTTTAATTAACATGATATTGACTGTTAAAAACTGAGAAATTTGCTAGACAATATTTGCAGTGAGTCCACTGTCATTAAATGAACTAAGTTCTCAAATTTTAAGATATTTATTTTTTGTTTAACCGATTAATCGCGGAAGACGCAAATACGCGTCAATTAAGAAAAATCGATAACCGCGGAGGACGCGAAAATGCTTCAAAAATGCGTCTTCGCGTCCACTTCGCCCTGGAGCTTTGTGGAGTCAAGGAAGCCACCAATCACAATTGCAGACGATTCTATATTGTTGTAAGTATATTTTAGGCTTATAAAATACATAGACTGCCATAAGAAAATGTTGAGTAAATTTTGTCACAACAATAAGACTTCTTTCTGATAAAGTATAAATTGAAAATATATTTCATAATATAATAAAGGTACACAGAATAATTTTTTACAAAGCAATATTGCTTTAGCTATAACTGCTCATTATATGACAAGTAGAAAGCTATCTTGGCAAGTGGAACACTGGCACTTCAGCATCCTAGTGATGAAGACAATATTCTTGACCTGGCACAGCATGGCAGTGACAAGGATGGCAGTAACTCTGATGGTAGTGACGAGGAGTTTGATGACAGCAAGAATGACGACTTCACTACTGATGGGTGTAGTGACTGTAGCAGTTACTAGATGGTCAAGGACTCTGACGAGAGAACGGAATTGATGATTCTGAAATAGCGATTTCTACAGGAATTTTAACCACATTCTTTATAGCAATAAGTAATAATAAATATTGTTATACAACAGGTGAGACTGCAGGGAGCCCTATGACATTATACTTCTATTATGCTATGACCAATTGGACTTGGGGTAAGATCACCAACTGTTCTGTCAACAATGCAGCCTACCAGCACATCAAAAGTAAAGACACCTTGGAGTACCAAACTGAATACACTCAAATATTCTATCATTTATTTGTGATGTACCTGTTTTCATGCACAAAAGCCATAAAAAGCTTCTCTGTTCACAAAATTTATAACAGATTTCTCAGTTCAAATTAAAACACACCCTAAATAAATATCAACAAATTCTTCCTGAATGTAAGACAGATGCGTGCAAAAACACTTTCTCTTACCTCTATGATCGAGTAGCAAACTGCTTCAGCCATGAAACCATACTTCCAACCTTACTAGTGTGCTTACTAAGAGCCTCAGTGTGATGCCATAAAAGTTTTTGCCAAACGGTGCGAGTACTTTGTTATTTTTCAGTCGGGAACAGCTCCTTAGCGTCGAATTTATGATTTCCCAATAGCCTAGAGCGTACTCTATCGTTCGATAATACTGTCCCCGAGGCAATCTTCAAACGTTCGTCTTCTTTCTCTCGCTTAGTGTCACCCTCCCACCAAGCAATCAATTCTCTGTGTCTCGCGTGCGCCCGTGACCGCGTTACGTAAGGCGCAATTAAAATTTTTATTCGTGTGTAATCGGTTAATACATAGTTGCCAAGTGTACCTGAACATCCGGTATAATACCGGAATTATCAGGTCTGTAATGTACCGCACCTAAATTGTAATTAGCCTACATTTGTGCCGGAAATTTGTGTTCGAATGCAGACTCTGAGTGGGGTTTCTCGATACTTCGTAAGATTTACGCTGACTAACGGTCGAATTTGGATCAGTCAACACTAGTTAGTTTGATGTCTATCAAGTTCAACAGTGATGATTGCTGCCATGAAGTAAAGCTTGACGAACTACTTAAAAATTGCAAAAAAGCCACACACAAAGCACTCAATATGTAAACTGAAATTTGATATCCAAATAATATTATTATTATGAAATTTGAAGTTGGGGCGTGGTTTTAGGTGTGGTTTACAGAAATGGGCGGTGTTTGAGGTGTACCTAAAATTAATTTTTTAAAGTTGGCAACTATGTTAATACAATGGCGTTAGTTTTATAGTGTGAAGTAAATTGACAGCCTAATGATTTATTACCAGCTCACACACGTGTGTGGTAATTAATAATATCCAAGGTAGAAAATAGACATTAAATAGTTTGTTCTATTAATAGCCGCCATCCAGGGACCACGCCCCCTACTAAACGACTTTGCTCGACCATCGTGAAGCCGCCAGTGACCAGTAAAGGTCATTGTGTAAACACAACCTCTAACTTCCCCAAATGTGCAACCATCGGCTACGCATCGACATTTCTGCCCAACTTTGAGCAAGAGACGAGTAACGTGACTGCCATCAACCACCACATGTCTCTGTTTGACCAACTCATCTATCAGAACAAGTGTTCCAATGCTCTGTTCCATTTGGTGTGTCTGGTGTATGCCCCTGTCTGTATCACTAATCAGACACGCACCAAGGTCTGCTGGGGACTCTGTGATTATGTTAGTACAGGATGTGCTGGTAACTTTAAAGTCATCGGTCTTCCACCATTACTTCGCTGTGACAACCCGGATATATACTCCAACGAGTCTACTAGTATTTGTCCTCCGGATTTTGCAGCTCTTCAGATCCCACGAACGGCTGCTCCAACTCCTCCTCCTGCCACGCCCAGCTCTGTTGCCATTATAGATAGCATACGCCGTCCAGGTGAGAATCATTAGAATAAAGACTGCAACAACTCCATAATCTATAATAATCCCGTGACTAGCAATGACGTACATGTTCATGAATAATTCATGAGCTAATGAGCTAGACCGCGGTTAGCCAAGTTCTTTTTCTATTAGATATAGTGGCAGTGGTGAGTTGTCATGGTTATTGAGCTGTTTGTCACAGCTAGGCACCCCATGCAACAGTTCATCACATGTCACAATGAAACAGAATCTAAGTCTTGTGTTGGTATATCCAATATGCACGTGTGTGTGTGTGTGAAAGTGTTATATTACTACTGCTGCTTAGCTAAAGAATAGCAAATACTGCACTATAAAGTCTTACAAATGTTTTTACATCAAGTTCCAGTGAGTGGTTACTATGGCATTGAACCACTTGATTACCATATGTAATTTTTTTATTGGGTCCCTTAAGCTACCATGAAAAAAATGAAAGTAATTCCATATTTTGTTAGCTGAAGTTAATGGTCAACATCAATAGTATTGGTCTGAATGATATTCCTAATTAGCTGAATAGGAGTAGCTAGAACACAAGTTTTAAATTATATGACTGTAGCTTTTCCAGTTATGTCTTATTTTTGCTTTTGTAATGGCAAACTTCAACTTCTATCAAATTGAAATTTTTTAATCTTGTTTCAATGATTTGTGCACATGCAGTGGCTTGCTCATCATTTATGCTGAAGAAACATCACTAGCTACTAGTGGTGTGCTTGAGCACAAATGGCGAACGAGCCTTAAAGTACACTATTGTTAAACGATTGATTCTAACTACTAACACTCAAGCTACTAAAATAAAGTTGCATTTTTAAATTACGTATATACGGTAAAGGGGTTTCACTGCCATAGTAACCGCTCTGTGTAACTGTTTGAATTGAAAAAGAAGCAACAAAATCAAGTCACATCATTTAAAAATTTTCTTCGTGGTATTCTTAGTAATAGTTGTAACACACAATACTTTCACATAACTGAACATACTTACGCAAGACTTACTTTCATGGTTTGTCTAGTGAACAATGAATTTTCAAGTAAATGCTGTTACATAGGGCTTATAACTGTGAAAAACAGCATATTAACTTACCACCACCACTAACTCAAATAGAAACGGAACTCCCATAAATTGTTGAGTTTTACTGCACGTGCAAAAGAATCTGAAGCGGTAAACAATTAAATTTACGGGTAATGACCACTAAACTGGAGAATTCCATTCAGTGAAGTTTGGGAATGGGTCAAACCCGGAGTGAACACCAAAATACGTGAGGGTCAAAGTACAAAATGACATACGTACTTCCACACATTTTTATATATAAACAAACAAACACCCCCAATTTTCAATTGTGTTACCCTCTGAGAGTGTCTCGCTCGCTCCGCTCGCTCGCCGATGTAGATGTAGAAATTAAATCATCCGTCTCATTTATTACAATAGCAAAACCATACAAGCCAAATACTTATTTGACATTATGAGGTGTTTTTAAATCGTGAAATCCTCAGCTAGTCCAAAGCTTAGGAATAAGCTTTTTAAGAAAACTGAAATAAAATAAATCACCTTGTATACTGTCATTTGAAAGGTTAATGCAATAATTGAATGAGTCTCAATTGAGATTTTGGTATATATGTGAGTGGGTCTAGGAAAAGGAACCATAAGGCACAACCAAAAAAATTGAGTTTTTTATACTAATAGTAAGCTACAATTCGCCTCCACTTAGTGCTAAAATACTGGAGGGTAAAATCTTCGATGCACAAAGAAACTAGCAGTTGAACTAGGCTGTATTCAGCAATGCAATTGAACCAGAAATCGAGAAAACATAAATTGAATTCCACTTCCAGTATAATTAGTGTTTCCGTACACTTAACGGCGTACTCCACATACGTAATTACATCGTGCAGCTGCTTTTTAACGGCGACTACCGAAGTTTTGCATAGAGTTCTTTTTTAGCTTTCATAGCATCTCACAGCCTGTCCTGGAATCTTTGGCTACAAGCCAGAGGTAAGTAGTAGAGTGCATGCAATAGTCTTGAAGTTATGCCGCGTTGTTTTTTTTTAAGCTGCTACTTTGGAACTCCTCCCATTCCCAGTTTATTGTATTTCGAGAATGAGAGAGAATAAAAGTAGCTTCTCTTTTCATGGCACGCTTGTGGTCTTTTAAGTAGTTTTGAGGTTGGAAATTTGGCATAGACGTAGAATAAGGGTCACTGAAACAAATTCTGCAAAAAACAAATATTGGAGAAAGAAAAAAAAATTTTTCAATGACTTATTTCTGGAGCCTTTATCTCAATTCCTTTGCGCCGTAAGGTCCCTTCTCCCAGACCCGCTCACATATATATATATGGCAAAGTTCAAAGAGGTCAATGCTTGTCTACAGTAAACATTAGCACGGGCGCAAAAAATATTTTTGGAGAAAGGAAAAGACTTCGAATAACGTCAGGAAAACCAAAAACAGGAAAGAGCTAAGAGAAAGAAGAGGAGAGACGTTCGCAGTTATATCTTGCAAACTTAGCGGAGCTCATTTTCTTTTCTATTAGTGGCGATGTATTTTGTTAATGTGCTGTCATAGCTATACGTCTTACGTAACAGAATTGTACTTAATTGAAAATTCATTGTCCAATAGTCAAGTCACTAGAAAGCATTAAGCTCTGGTACAATAGAGCATTTTCAACACAGTCAACTTTTGAAAGATGGCTAGAAACAGAATCCTTTGGTTTAGCGATCCTTACCCGTATCATTTGACGAAACTCATTTTCAACCAAATTGTCAAGTCATGAAGATAATTCAATGTAAATATTGCAGTTTGTGTCAGTGAACTAGTGTGTATGTAAGTATAAAATGTTGTGTGCAAATAAATCTTAAAAATTAACTAACCAATAAATATTATTAGTGGTTAACATTTCAATTTCAGTCAGACCAGCTCGCTCACCACTTGTGCTGAGGCACATCACTAGTAGTTTAGATGTTTATGATAGTAAGTATCCTGCCACACTATGGTACTTCCTGCTCTCTTTCTTCCTGTGTCATGTCAGGTCTTCTTAACCTTTCTCCCTTTGTCTATCTCTCCTGCTTCTCAGGCTCACTCTCCTATCTAGCCTTTGTGATTTGTGAAGCTATTACCTTCTCTGTCTGTTCTTGCACTTATTTCAATCACTTTGTTGTTGGGGTTTCTAATCGCCTTCGTTTCCTTACCCAATCAGTTCAAGGTAATCATTTACCAACTCGGCTCAGCTCATGAATATTATTGACACAAACACAGTCATCATAGTTACTGACACACAAGTGTAGATACGTATATATGGTGTTACAAATTTGTTTGATTTCAGGTGAAGATCGTCGCTGTATTGACATTAATAATGAGCTCGCCTTCTGTTCCAATATGACATGGACTCGAGCATTCTTTCCCAATTTCATGAATCAAAAATCACAGAAAGAAGCTGCAAAGGAGATAGAAGATTACCAATTTGGAAATCTGATACGAAGCAGATGTTCAGAAGATATACATCATCTCGTGTGTTCGTTTTATGCACCTGTATGTCCGAACAACCATGAAATTGTTCTGTATCCATGCCAACAGTGGTGCAAGAAGGTCGCAGATGCTTGTCGCTATATATTTGCAGGTTCTGAAACTCCACCTATTCTGCAGTGTGATGGTCTCCCAAAAGTGCAGCCATGCTTTTTTGTTGGTAATTATACTTCCATATTTAGTCCTTAATCATCATGCCTACAGACACCTCACTGTCAGTTTTTGTGTAAACTATTTTAGCTGCAGTTAAATTATTGTTTCCACACTGAAGAAGATGTGTCTACATGTTTACTTGATTTCATCATTGAATAAATGCTGTTGTAGTGTAAGACACCATTATAGAGTTTGTAGATGATAATTTAAGTTTAGGCACCTGTAGTATTCCATGACTATAGCAGTGGATGCTTCTCGCGCAGCCCGACATGGTCCAAGTCGACGTACGACGGTAAAGGGTGTAGATTACGCGCTAGTGGTATATTAAAAAAGATGAAGTGTTTAAGCTAACAATGCTAATTGATCACATTATTCTCATAGCGTAATTCCACTCAAGGTACACTGCGGGGGAGGGCACCTTTTTCGATTGGTTGACGCACAAAGATGGACAAAAATGGACAGAGACTGACAAACAAACAGACGCAAACAAATGGATACGCTAACAGTCACATAAACAGACTGTGTCTGACAGACTGACAGAGAGGTGAACAAACGGAAATGAGTATAGAAAGTTGGCATACTGGCATAAATAGCTAGCTCTAAAGAAATTGCATATGAAGCTTCTAGGGTGGACGACATGAATGTTTGCTTGTGGTGTATGCTAAAGAGGTAGATATTTTATTCCACCAGAACTCCAACCGTAGTGCTTAAGGGGTGGCTATGTAGAACCAAACACTTAGTGCTCTCTTTTGACAAGCGTGAATGTCTTGAGTTATAAGAACTTACCTTATTTGTTTCAGCAGCCATATAACTTTCTCCGTAGTTAGTGCATCATTTCCTGTTTGATGGGTTTGAAAATTTTTCAGCATTCTCTTCAGTCTTTTGTAGCCAAGAATATGAAAATGGGGAAGACTAGGGGCTCCTTTTCTTCATGCTTTTTCTGTATTGGTGAGTTATTACTGATAAGGTGCAGTAGCTACCTAAAGTTAGAGTAATAAGAAAAATATCAAGAAATGGACTAACGAATTTTGCCAGCATAGCATCTATAGTGTACTGAACCATTCGTCGCCTCTGCCCTGGTACTGGGATAGACTATGGACACACCTGGCTGCAGTTGTGGCGGGTAGGCATGGCAGTAGCTGCCCCAGTTGGGCGGGGTTGAGTTGAAACCTTTCCCGGTTGTAGGTGAGATCTTCTCCTCCTTTCAGCCCCGCCCTATGATATTCTTCTGCCTGGGGCTGTATTGCTTTGGAGGCTAAGCTGACTCCTTCGCTGTCAGCTTGTTTTGCCCATGGCCAGACCCCTTCCCATGTTGCCATGGGCAACACCCGCCTCACTCTAATTCCAACCCCTACCATCTTGAGCGCTACTACCTTGCCCATCACTTCAGGCCTTGTAGACCTTGAAGGAAATTGCCCTCCCCTCCTTTGTTTTTTCTGTTGTTACTTATCACTACTCTCTCGGGTGGGTGGGTGTGGTGGGACAGATTATCCCCGTCGCTCATGCTTTGTCCTGTCTTACTCAGAGTGTCTTTGTGCCACGTGGCTTCTCATGTGA
>WLWI01002508.1_pt1 | contig 15845 bp, 16 predicted proteins | sample 6701501 | NCBI WGS metagenome assembly WLWI01 (sample SAMN12718690, study PRJNA515312) | sponge metagenome | isolation source: marine sponge | host: Mycale hentscheli | place: New Zealand: South Island, Marlborough, Capsize Point | collected 2014-11-01
ACCTTATAAAGTGGGACATTCACACTTAAATATTGGTGTGATTCTGCCACCAAGTTTGGTGGGACTGTGGAGACAAAGCTGTCCCACCAAGTTTGGTGGGATATTCCCACCACTTTTTTTACAGTGTTGGATCACATTTCTGAATGAATGAAGTCAGAAATAGCTACATTCAGTCTCACTAAAGGCACTCAATTAAATTGTCCAGTATGTAGCTACCTGTTTGATAACTCTAAGGTATATCTAACTTACTTAGGTTGACATTTGATGAAATTGAGCTATATATCTGGAGCTGAAAAGGTATGCTAGAGTTGCAAACTATACAAGTAGCTGTGATTTGAAATGAGACCAGTCAGAGTGATAAAGAGCAACAAGGGGTACAAAAAGCTGAATAGTATGAAGTACAAGGAGAAAAAAAAGGGTTCCCATAAAATAGCTAGTTTTTCATCGCTATTTTTTTTTGTTCAAATACACCCAAACGCACACATAGCTACACAACTTTTGAACCAAATATAAGCCTAGGCCGCCAATTATCGACCAGAACTTTTACACGCAACATATTTTCATGCCTGCAGGTCGCATGGAGACGGAGTTTCCACCAATGCAAACTTCAGGGCTTCAACTTTCATTTAGTATCTGACGACCTCAAATTTATTTATCGACGACTGATACATATTATGATTTCACATCGAGTTTGTATTGCACTATTATCGACGATTTATTTTATAAATACCAAAAAATAGGTACCAATTCAGAATTAACTGTGATCATAATTTATAGTTATTATTACACTATATATGGGAAAAAAAGGGAAAAACTATGGTAGTGATTATTTAATATAGTGGGAGCAAAATCGCTTTTGACCACAATTTAGTACTAAAATGCTGATAAATACCATTTAAAGGTAATATTTCACCATATTATATAATAAATTGAGATAAGTATGATGTATGAAAGTATTATTTTGTTGTATGAAAGTAGTAGTATGTTGTATGACAAAAAAAAGACTATAGAGGTTATGCAGGAAGTGGTAGAAGTGACGTTTACTTAGCAACAGTTGCTACATCGCCATTTTGAGTGGCAAACGTTGAGTGGCATGCGGCGTATTCTAGGCTAATTATGTCTTCACCTGGCTTTTCTGCTTATTATTTCTCGTTAGACGAAGCTTAAATGCGGCACAGCGAAAAGCTATCTAAGCTGGAAGCCTGAAGACCCTTACCTCAGCTAAAAGGAAGGATTTATTGAAGATCCTTGGGATAAATATGGCCTGAAGTATCCAGATATATTTTGGTACCTCATTGAATAGACTAGTAAGTATACTGGTGAAACGTGAAAGCTTATAAAAGTCTTGATTCCTTCATGTACTAATGGTTAGGTAGCTAACGTTAAGGGTGTAGCAGTATCAGGTTCTGATTCCCACTTAGTAATGTGTTCAGTGCGTCACTCACAAAGGCTTACAGTACCTCCAGCAACTCCTTTGTTCAATGAACTATTTGGATGAACCCTTCATAACAATTGCATTTATTAAATCAATTGAACTAATCGAGACGGAGCTTCTACCTGACCTTGTTGGTAAATGGTTCACCAAGAAGCAACAGTTATTTCAGCACATCCGTATTCTAGCTTTTCTTCTGATAATATTGTGACCATGGAAGGTCCCATTAGATTATGGTGCTACTGCAGGAAAGCAGAGTCTGGAAAGATGATCTGCTGTGGTAATAGTAATTGCCCAACAGAATGGTTTCATACGACTGAAGTGCCTGAAGATGAAATGGATTCCTAAAGAAAAGTGGCTATGTCTATCCCGTCATCGCATGGGGGAAAATAGTTGAAGTCTAAGTAAACTCTGTTATTGTACAGTTCATTAGCTATGTTTTTCTTGGAATAATTTTTCCCCTAACCAAATATTATAAATTCACATTTCATTATTTAACATCGTAACAACAAAAAATTGGGAATGGTTTTAATTAGGGTGAAACAAAATGGACATAAATTACCTAGTGCACAACTTATAATGACTAGCTATTTTATCTTTGGACTAGTACATTCTTTTTCACCGGTCATAATAAAGTTGATTGGTGTTGTTGGTTCAAATATACTGTACTTTGACAAAGTAGGCCTATGACTCGTTCAACATGAATTAAATTCTTGACAGTTGACGAGAAAAATCTACTTCACTTTTTGTCTGCTGTGGTTTTCCACCAGTAAATGGTGGAAGCTTGACACAGTAGAGACCAGCACTTTCATGAATATTAAAACCTCAATCTGCTAAAACAAGTTCACCTGTAAATCTTCATATCTTCTTTATCTACTTCATTATTTTTATCTTCTTTATCTGCTTCATTATCCCTGTGTGTGGTTCACAGTAACTTCACCATTATCACAGAGCTGTACCTGGCTTTTGGCAGCTTCTAATCTCGCTGTGTCTTCTCTTCTTCTTTTATTCACTTCAGCACTCCTTTTAAACCCATGCCATCGATAGCTTTCCGTTTTAGAGGGCTTGTATTGTGTGCAAATACTTACGATACGACAGGAGACAAGGGATAGTTACATTAACATCCTGATACAAAATGATCTCTACATAGCCAAGTGTACTCATTGTATTGGGTCTTTCCAGCCTACAACAGCTATCCATCGTAATCGTCCCTGTTCATCTTCAGGGAACCAAAAAATGTAACACCAGAACCGTTTTTATAGCAGTTCGTACAACCACTCAAAATGGCCACGTGTAGGGCGTGTACATTTATTACGTCACTTCCTGCATAACCTCTATACTTGAAATTGATTTATGCAGAATGGGCAAAATCGCTCTTCACCTTGATCGTCCAAGACAATTTCTTCCAGGCATTGTTCATGCACCCACCGGCTACAAGCACACTGCAGCCATTCCTTTCCATCTTGGCAGAATTCCTCATAGCAAAAAGTACATTCCCAAAAATTGTCAAAAGAATCTTGTACGTCTCCGAGTGATGTGGTGGTTGTGGAAGTAGGAGTACTTGAGGATGGAGGTCGAGTCACTACTGATTCATCAGATGTAGTACCTGTACTTTTGGTGTTGCACTTCCTACCACCTGACTTTGCTTTCTTCAATGCAGCATCTTCCCTCATCTTTTTCTTCTTAACCTGCTCCTCTTTCTTTTTCCTTGCTATCTCTTCTCTTTCTAAAATGGAGAACGCTTCAAGGCAAAAGCTTGACTTGAGTTACTATTGAATCTGCTAGGTGTCACAGGTGAATCTGAACCTGTACTTACATCTGACTTCTCACAAGCAAGAATATGAGAAACTATCACAGGATCTGAATTATTACGAGAATTTACGCCAGGGGTACACAATTCTTTTATTCTGAAGTGAATTATCACCAGACAGAGTTTCTGGAGCTTGACCACTATTATCAAAACTACTAGAAGACAGAGTTGATCCTGAGCTGTCATTGCTTGGTAGACATCCCCTTGATGTCAAAGAGACAATATTATCAGACGTGCCACTGTCAAGTAGTGTAAGCATTGGAGTGTCAGGAAAGAATTCTGTGATGCTTGATTCTTCTGGCAAGGCTTCTGGATGATTTACTTGTAGCCACAAAATGTACTCATCATCATGGAGATCATAGCCTTCCTCAAATCGATGCTGACAGAGCTTCTTTTTCAGTGGAAAATAAAGGGGACTCACTATTGTTCTTCTCCACACAAGGGGAACTGCTTTCGTACTTGTCAATATTGATTGACTCACTATCTTTGTGATTTGCACCGTATCTCCACTGCATCATCATTTCTTGGACAATGCTTCAGAAGAATTTCTGGGTTGAATGGAATTATGCTTGCTCTTTTAAAGCCCTTGCAAATCACTTCAGGCAAACAAGACTTGAGCCGTGCCATTGAAAAAGTTGAGAAAATTAACATTTAGTGATGGCTTCCCCTGTGATGCTTGAATATAATCATGGCAGACATTGCTCCAGTTTTTCTTTAGGGAACCAAAAAAACTAACATCTAATGGCTGAGCCTCATGGGTAGTGTGAGGTGGGAGGCAGAAGATAATAACAGAATAGTCGCAGGCACACCGGATAGAGTCTGGATCATAATGTGAACTATGCCTATCCACAAGGAGCAACAAAGGACGAGACGGCACAGCATGGGCGAGAAAATGCTCTTCTAACCATCCCAGAAATGATTCCCGATTAGTCCACCCACTCTCACTCAATCCATAGCGTGTACCACTCACTTCACCACGTGTCCAAAGGTGATTCAAATTTTTAGCATTAAAAATTATGAAGGGTGGAATAACCTGTCCAGTACCACTGCAGCATTCAAGAACTGTAATCTGTGCTTTTGACCCGGAACAGTGATAGCGCACGTTCTTCTGCCCACGGAATGCAATAACTTTTGGAGGGAGGGGATTCAAGGGAAGACCACTCTCATCCAGGTTATATATTTGCTCAGGATGTACCTTCAAATTGTTATCATTTAACACACTGTTAAGTAAATCAAAGTATGCCACTATATTTTCCTTATTCATGGCATTCATTCGAGCATATCCTGTAGCATCTCCAGTGCGAAGAGACAGTTGAGGGTGTCGCTGCATAAACCTGCGCCACCAGCCATCACTAATGCGAGCACTGCGAGGAACCCCCTTCTCTAGGGCCACTCTTTCTGCAATGACTTTCACCTGCCGGCTAGTTTTACCATAGCCAACTTTATTGGTATCAGAGAGATATTTTGACAAGTTCAGTTTCTTCTATTTTACTTAAGTATGGTACTGGACCTGAATTTGTTCCATGAACTAATCTACCTGATAGTCTGTTCTTAAGGGTAGTAATAGGAACTCCATGCTCCGTGGCAGCGGAGTTTATTGATTCAGCAGTAGAGTCCACCACAGCATTCATGGCAGCTTCCATTTGCATATTGGTCCACTACTTGTGCTGCGAGTAGGGATGCTTTTTTTCACCCCAGAAGCACGCTGTGGCTGACGCGGTGGAGTTCTTTTTATTCTTTTCTTTCCGTAGCAAAACTATAAATCAACGCTCAAAACTCAACCACCTATTCCTTTTCTTACCTGAGAAACAGTAACAAAACAGCAACTACAAACTATTAACACTTCACACACTCAAAAAAAACAACAGCCACTGTGACTAACTCTGGATCACTACCCGTGAATAACCGTGCATTTCCGTAAATTATGCTGGTCGATAATAAAAGTGGGAATGGTCGATAATATGTACCGGTCAATAATTGGCGGCTTACGCTATATATAATAATATTATTATATATAATTATATTATATATATAGAACTATAATTATAGAGCTATGCATGGATAATGACAACATGTACTTTTCACCCAGGTGTATATTTTCTTTGACATTGTAAAAAAACTTTACACATTTGCAGGCAGCTACATAATAAGCTAACATGTTACTTTTGATCACATCACAGAAATATAACAAATAGCTATAATATTTACTACTTACCTTCAAAAGTAACTATTGCAACAGCACTTGTGGGAAGGAATCCATAAGCACTAACTTGAAATGTGTAGTTTAGTAGACACGACTGAAAATTCATACGAAATAAATGTCCAACTTCAACCGTGTTATTAACGAGGTCAGTTTTTGGCAGAATATGAGAGGCATTGTGCCCATTGCTATCACGCACCAATACTGTGTATTCATTGATACATTCTTCAGAACCAATAGGAGGGACTATTGTTAACAAGAATGATGAATGATTACTACTCTCATATGCAGTAATATGGAGAGGTCCACCTATGTATAATGTCAAAGAAGAACATGTTCAAATAAAATCAACTTATATCTTTTCTGTCTTTTTCATTTATAACTAATGCCAAATATATAGCTAGTGAATGTGAAGTTGTAAGGTACTAGAGGTTAAGTACAAGTGCAAACTCTTGCAGCAAAACAACAACAACCACAAACAACAACAACAAAAAAGTTTATCAGGCATAACTACATTATAGAGTGCAAAATATGATAGAAGAAATTCAACCATTATGTAAAGTTATGAAATGACTCAGGTAAATTTAACTATTTTCAGAGCCACTCTACGGGCTGCAATACACTTTAATTGCTGTACGCTTTACAGAAGACATTTGAAATTTGAATAAATAATTCACACCTTTAATCTCAGTAGAAGTTCCAGATTATTTTGATATGCCCTTGGACTTTATGTTAATCTCCTCAGCTAATAGGATAAGCTTACAAATAGAGCACAACTTTCAGTTTATAAAAAACAAAAACAAAAAACCTTTATCTCTTAATCATAAAAAAAAAATTTCTGTCATGTATCCAAACAATTGGTGCTGAGATTTCAAGTCATTTTGAAACATATATCTTTGTCTGGACAATCAGAATTAACATTATTTGTGCTCTGATTGAACAAATCTTAAAGTGAATATATAACAGTTGGAGTAGCTAATTAATGGCAAGGGTTTGTACTTCCATATAAAATTTGCATTAATTGGGTGTGATAGTGTGTCAACAATGGTTGGAGATGAGTGCATAAAATTCATTCCCTGAGCATACCACAGTAACTACTGCTGTGGTTGGCACATGCACCTACTGAGATCTCAGAAGAAAGCATGAACACTATTTGAGGGGTTCCTCATACTTTAACTAGACAAGCACTTTGTTTTACGCGAGTCAAGCTATGAAATAGATATTTGCCAAGACATTTATTTTGTACTGCAGGTAATAACTAGGTATGGAGTAATGAACATGTCAATTGAGCTATCTTTATATGCAGCCCCATTGTCTTGGGCCAAGTGATTCTCCAGATGCCGTGCTTCCTTCCCTAGATCAAGGAACACTGTTGAATGTATGAATCATATTGTGTAACACTTTATTAAGCCTCCAAGAGACCAGGTAGCTACAAGTTTATTATTGTGGTCATACGTAGGGATGCAAATAAGCTCTCTACAATTGTCATGGAAATACCAAATCAATTGAGTTATAATATAGCTATCTAGCCAGGTAAATGTGTCATAATAACTTGTCACATAAATTATGTGGATAAATTATAGCTTTGTTAGTTCCACAATGACTACTTCATGAGAATAATTTAATACTATTGATCGGCGTATAAGTTGCTTCATAGAGTTCATCTTGAAAAAACAAAACAAAACAAAAAACAACAACAAACAACACAAGAAGGTCCATGAGAATTAGCTATTGTTGCTTCAATAAGAGTGACTTATAAGTTTAAAGTTACCAAGTTGATACTTTAGTCAAAAGATGCACAATGGTTTGATATGCCATATCCCTACCAGAAAATTTAGATGTTTTACAAAAGCAAGTTCAGACACAGCATGCAAAAATATTGAGAAGGGTGGGGGAAGCTGAGAGTAAATTTAAAAACTATCCTTCCCTACTAGTCATCTCATTTATCCCGTCCCACCCAAGATTGAACTTGACATCTTACATTTGGATTCCAAAAAGCAAGCAAGCTTAAATTTCTTTTAAGCTTTGCAAAATGCTTAAGTACTGAAGTAGGACTAACAGTCATCTGGCTTTAGAAGACTGAAAATGAATTTCATTCAACCAACACTGTATTAATTTCAAAATGCATAGCTGACCCTTTACCAAACCACTTACTTCTGGCCACTATAGAATAATCATTGGCTTGCAATGATTAAACTTTGGCTAGTGTAGATAAACAATAAGGTTTATCCACAATATTATTACTATCTGAGATATCCAAGCGGATTACTCCAAATAATATGAAAGTTTACTATAAATACTCAGTGTATTAAAATTACTATAACAAGCTATTACAAAATTATGGTGCAAGGTTCGTGCATAGCGAAACAAATCAATACAAGAAACAAAAGTAGTATATGTATGTTCAGTGCCCTACAATAAAGAATGGCATCACACCGCACAATGTGTGAGAAGGGACAAGAGGAAAATACAGAAACGACAACAAAGGAAAGAGAGAAAAAAATTAAAATAAGAGGGGGAAATGACCAATATAGCTATACAAAGACAAATACACTTTAGTATACAGAACTATAAAGCACAGGTTCATTAGCATCAAGCTCTGAAACTCCAGGAGGAGGAGGAGGACGTTTGGAACGACCACCAACTGGATTCTTCACATCCAGGTCAGCATAAACAAGCTATGGATAACAAAACAACAACAGTGTCACTAGTGTTATAAATAATAGTGTCATCAAAATCAACAACAACTACTGTCTCACAATATAGTTTCCAACTAACATTATTATCATTCTTGTTCTTCCCTTTGTCAACAACTGAATACGTTGGCTGATCTTGAGCTGGCTTAGATGACTTGGATTTATTCCCTTTCTTTTCAGGTACAGTGTACACATCCCCTGTGTTGGATGCCGCTTCTCTCTTAATTGCTTCTGGTGCCTAAAAGATATATAACAAACATGTTATAATAAAAAGTATAAATGGAAAAACTAACTAAATAAAAATAATACCTTCTATTGTTTCATTTGATGTACCAAATATATAATGATGGTACTACCAAACCCAATTTACTTTAACGTAACATGCCCTTAAACTAACACATTGTCTTTGTAAGACATAACTGAGGATAGTCATTTTTTTATTGGCAGTAGGAGGGATTAAGATAAGTTCTACACTTTTAATTAGTTTCAGTATAAAATTGTTTTGGTGATGTTGATAATCGGAACAGCACAGTCAATTACCACTAAATACAATTTTCAAGATTTCCGTCAGAAGTGAACAACTTGGTATATGTTTTTGTAACATATCTGCACACTGTTCTTTATGTAAACTTAATTGTTTAGAATTTATTTCAGTAAAATTCTTTGTCTACTCATTAACCATCAACTCCTTCACTGCTATAATTTTTGGCTGCACAGAGAAGAGCTAAAAAATTCTGACTTAACTGTTCTAACTGAAGCTCAACTTCTGACAGCTTTAGAGTTATTGTGGGGTTTCAACAGAGTGCACACTTTATTCACCATCTAGTAAGAGAATTCTGAGATAGACAAGAAATTTGAAAGAATTGCTAACTGATTGCTGCTCTCGCCATATGGTGCTATTGGCAGTAAAAAAGTTTATAATAGCAAGCATGGCCATTCTATTTTAACCCCAAAAACGACACTGTAATGCTATTAGGCATTTACCTACACACAGGGTTAAAAAAAAAAAAAAATAAACAAAAAAAAACAACAAAAAACAAATAAATAAAAAACAACAACAAAAAACAAACAAACAAACATCTATTCAATGTATACAGCTGTCTAGTTACAAAATTATCTGAATTATAGAAAGACAAGCATAAATGATATAGAGATCTGCAAAAGTATTAATAGGCTTCTAATACTTTTATGAAAATAAATCCTAGAAGTTAGCACCTCATACATTTTTCAATGCAACATACCTGATATGTCGGTAAATTATCGTCAGGATTATAATCCAACTTTTCTTTCATCTCAACCGTACCTCTAAAAATTTATGAATATTTAATAAATTATCTTCCCATAACGTATGTGATCAATACAACCTGACTATGAAATTATATTGACAATCACTTTACTACCACAATACTATTTAAGGGTGCTCAAACATTGCAGAATCATATACTTGCAATATATACAAACATATCGTGCTTATAAACAAAGTTTTTGGCAGTAACTACTCCCATCTTCAACCGAAGCCAAGTGATACACACTTATGTGTAATTACATGAACAAAATAAATCTTTATAACTGTCGTAGTATTACTTAGTATATTAAGCGTTCAACATAGAGGTACATTGTAATTACATGTATAATCAATACTATACCAATATATATTTTCATTTTTTTGTTTGCTGAAGTACTATACAAAGAGATGTTTCCTTAATCATCTATGTTGTGGGCAATTAGTATGCAGAGAAACATAACTTTGAATACTTAAAGAAAAAAAGTGGTAGAAACAACAAGAAATATAAAATACGAAGAACTTACCTTGTAGGTGGATCTTTTGACTTTTTAGACTTGCAGCCTGAAATATTATATTTATACAAACATTATATTAGTGAATATGCATGAACTTTTAGTATGCACACAGTTACAATGGTGCGCTTGAACAACCTGATTTAGGTTTTCAATAAGAGGTGTTGGACCAAACCAACCGTTAACAAAGCCTCCTCCCCACAGCATGTGGCACAATTTAATGAGGAAATTTCTTACATTAACACATTCAAACAAAAAAACAACAACTTGCCCTCGGAGTGGTGTAGGAAGATGTTTCGGTATAGGGAGGGCTCCAAGGGCTATTTTTTTGTGGTTTAAAGGAGTTCATGCAAGAGATTTCCTCGTTAAATTATGCCTCAATATTATGGGGGCTCCAGCCTCCGAAGCCCCTCCCCCACTCCCCATTCCTACGCCACTACATTGTATAATAGTTAGACTGAGGATAGTATAGAGGGTATCTAAGGATGCAGGAAAGTAGCTTTTGGGGGTAGAAACATAGACTTTTTAAAACTTTGGCCATTAATTTATACAGTAGGAGACAAAATAAAGTACCGGATTCTGTTGTGTAAAATGGTAGTTTCTACCGTTGCATTCTGTACTGTTTTGACCAAACGGCCGACCCCCGTTTACTAAAACGGTAAAAAACGGTTAAGCTTTTCCGTCGATTCACTGATATTTCTAGCTAGAAACTCTTCCATAGCTATATCAGCAAGCTAAGGCCTTGTATAGACCATTAAATGCTACGGGGATACTGCAAAAAAGCTCGTATTTTATTTGCTTCAATAAAGCTGCAGACCGAAATTCCGACGGGCAGAGCTATAACGAGGTCCGCACTTTGTAGATCTTCTGTTAGCTACTGATGGACTTCCAGTAGTTATAAATCTAAGCCTAAAAGGCCCTAACATCAAGAAAGCATCGATACTGTGCGGTGTTCGAACTAACAATTCTCCGCGAGACAACTTGGAATAGGATGGTTTCAATTCTTTTATATTCAAAAAGCTCCGCCTCATGAGCCTGTAAACAAAAAAAAGAAGAACCTTTTATTGGATAACGATTTTTTTTAAATTTCTTTGAGCGAGGCATGTGGTGAACAAGAAAGATTAATATGGTAACGCGGTCAAATGGAAGGCCATTTTTTACCAAACGGTGTATCGTTCTCTCCCAGTATTTTAATTCAGTGATGGCCGTTCTACAGAATTTGGAACTTTATTTTGTCTTCTACTGTATATATAATATATATATATACACACACACACAAAATCTCTATTGAGACCTGTTTACTATGCAGCACCACTGAAGCAATAAATATAACATTCTTGTACAGGTCCATAGTTAATCTAATACAAAATCATGCAACTTACATATCAACAAGCCAACCAAAAGTATTATTAGTATCGCTACGATGACTATTACTCCGCCCACTGCAATTCCAGCAATGGCACCAGTGGACAGTGAACCTGGAGTACTGCCTGGCATACTAGGAATTGTAGTCACTGTAGGTGAAACGGACACAGGTGATGAAACAGGTGATTTATCTAGTGACAAAATATTGACCACATACATTATTTTAAAGCAATAACTTAACAAAGTCAACCTTAACGCATTATAGACACTAACTGGATCATTTCGAGCAATAAGTGAACATTGACAAAAGTATCTCATATAGCTTACAACAATCTATATATTGGAAATTAATATGCATGCATGTATGCAGCATGCTTGAATCTATGGCTTTCTTTATTTTCATAATTTTAGTCTGTAAAAAGATTAGTCAAAAAGAAAAGAAAAACAAAACAAAACACACAAAACATAAAACACAAAAACAAAACAACAAAGCCATTAATTAAAAGTTATATTATTCACGAATTCTGAGAATGCAGTACCTTTGTCACATCCAAAAGTACCAGCTTGAAAACTTAATCCAGAGTTTAATATTATATACACAGTACAGATTTCAAGTGAGACAGAAGTATCTGTATATTGTAAAATTTGATTCCTCCCGACTTCAATCGTCCGGTTATCTCCATTACTTCTGACAACTACGACCATTGAATCCGGACAGACATCAAATACAACATCAACTGCAATTGTGACATTATCTCCTTCACGTGTTACATTAATAAGTGTAACATTAGCTGCAACATAACAGTATTAACAATAAACGATAATAATAATATTAAAATAATTGCAGATTTTTTTCTCTTTCGGCTGTTAAAAAGAGAATGGTGATTGAATGTGTAATTTAAAGTAGTGGTCACAGAGTAGTAAAAAAAAATCAGAGTTAAGGACACCCACATTTCCCAAAGATTCTGTAACTCCATGGTGGTCCTGAAAATAACTAATAAAAAGTTACCAAAAGTTATGCTGCAAAAAAAAAGAAAAAGAAAAAAAAAGAAGACATCAGCAAACTCTCCTGTACAGCTTTCAGCATCTCTGCCTTCAACTCAGTGATAATGCTATCAATCAAGCAGAGTAAACTTAAAACTGGTATGGCTTATGGTTAAAGTTAGGTTTAAGGAGACTTCCACCTATTCTTTGCTCTTTCTTTAGTATTATATGAAAGAAATTATAATAAACAAAAACAACAATAACAACAAACACATGTTTTCAGTGGTGCACTTGGGCAATTTAGTGGTATTTTGACATTTCCTAAGAACAACTAAGAGAAAAAATACATGAGTGATATTGAATTAGAGCCCCATTATGTAAGGTTGAGTTTAGTGAATATTTAAGTAAGAACTTGTACAAGGAATATCTTCAGAAGACTGCTGTATCGTACAATGCTCTAAATTACATAAAATTAACTCCAATTACTCTAAATCTATGCCAAAACATATACACTGCAGTAGCAAAAACTACATACGAATTAATGATCTACATATACATAGGTATAATGATGTTTATTGGATCAGCATACAAACAATAAAACAACAACAACTCAAGGACAGTATTTAAATACCTGTGGGAGAAATGTTAATCTGTCCATTGACTAATTGAGTATTGAGAAATCCTATTCCCATCACAGAATAATTGTACATGTAATTACAGAAGTTGAGTCCATTAAAAGAAATATTTGAAGAGGGATCAGTGACTCCTACTAATTTTGTGTCTTCACTTGTAATGTTATCATTATTGGCGAATAAAGTAGCAGTTATGTTTTCCAAACACAGCATTGATGCAGTAGTAATGGGTACTCTCAAGTTTAACATCGAATTGTTTAGAGGACCCACTACATTTGCTTCAGGAGAAATGGATGGTGGTCCTGTAAAATATAAGTATTATAATTAGAACAAATAAGTTTTGTGTGATGTCTATCTCAACTTGATGTAGACTGATTTTATAATTATTATTTGTAATATTTATTCATTACATTTATTCTCTTTCTTTGACACTTAAAAAAAAAAAATATAGTAGTAGTAAAAATATTTGGTCGCCACTGGGAATCGAACCCAGGACCGCTTGCTTAATGCACAAGTGCTCTGCAACTGAGCTACGACAACCAGCTGGCAAACAAACACTCCAATTCTGTATTTGTACTGCTATGCTACAGTCTCACTCTCAACAGACCAATGAAAAATCTCTTTTTACTAAGATTCTTTTTATTATTACAAAGTAAAATATTTTTTATAACAATCGGTAGGTTCATGTAAAATAAATAATGCGTTACATTATAATTGGCAAACGAGCAAAGCGAGCGAGACACTGTCAGGGGTAACACAATTGAAAATCGGGGATATTAGTCTGTTTATATGTTTGGACGTACGTATGTCATTTTTGACCTAAGGTAACAATAGTGTAATTTTAGGCTTGCTTGCCATTTATGCTCAAGCACAGTTATATTATGTTGAGTGTATGTATATTGTATAGCTAATATAGCTACTTGGACATATAAAGCAAACAACACAATCACAAACAAATTAAAACTTACAAATGCCTGTCTTTTGTGACAGTCATACAGCAGCTTTATTTCTTCAAACATTTTCAAGTATATGTGTGGCAAATAACTAAATGGGCAGACTCCTAGCTAATAGTGCAAAAATGGCCATTTTGCAACTGAGTTACGTTGGTTTGTCCAAAGATTGCTTTGAAATAGTAAACGAAGGACAAGGCTGGTTTGGAGTTTCCAAAAAATCTTCCGAAAGGCTCGATATTAACCATTTTAATCCCAGCAGAAGTCGTTTCGAAAGCCCAAGTTCGACAACGACCACGAGATCCAGTAAAGAGTAGAAAAATTAATAAACACTCCCTTTTCGTTAAAAAATTGCTGCACCCATTCTGACATCCCTGTAATTACTTCATTCACGAGCGGTTTGGTATATACTTCAAATTAGCCTCCATCTACGTGCCACACCCATCTAGAATACATGCCACACCCATCTAGAATACATGCCACACCCATCTGGAATACATGCCACACCCATCTGGAATACATGCCACACTCATCTGGAATACATGCCACACTCATCTGGAATACATGCCACACTCATCTGGAATACATGCCACACTCATCTGGAATACATGCCACACCCATCTGGAATACACGCCACACCCATCTGGACTACGAGCCACACCCATCTGGAATACACACCACACCCATCTGGAATACATGCCACACCCATCTGGAATACATGCCACACCCATCTGGAATACATACCACACCCATCTTGAATACGAGCCACACCCATCTTGAATACGAGCCACACCCATCTGGACTACGAGCCACACCCATCTGGACTACGAGCCACACCCATCTGGACTACGAGCCACACCCATCTGGACTACGAGCCACACCCATCTGGAATACATGCCACACCCATCTGGACTACGAGCCACATTCTTCTGATATGCAGTAATAGTATAGTTTACCCAATTCTTGTCGAAAGTGTGAATGTATCACGGCCACACTATTTTCTAAAACATTGTACCGTTTTCATGAGAAACAAAACGGTTGGATTGATCGCGCACTACAGTAGAAATTGACGCATAGTATTAATATAAACCGCCAGATGAAAGATGATACTGAGTAAGGAAGACGCTGCCTTTAGTGCAAGAGAAATTGGATTTTTTTTTTGCTACTTCCCTTGTCACTGGTAACACAGTACTTTACTGGCTAAAAGAAAAAAAAAAGTTTTTGTTATTCCATTGTATATTTGATATCCTGCGGTGGGTAAAAAACAGCAAATAATACAGGAGTCTTATAATAAGAAAAAAAGACCACTACCAGTTAGTTGCTGTATCCACAGCAGCGATACCATCCATAGCAGCGACACCATCCACAGTAGCGACACTGTTTGGGTCTACACCAAACACACGCTTAATCACTTAATATTTCATTCATTTCCTGTTGTGCATTATTTTGTGCATATTTTCTGAGCATGCTCAGTCTATCACTTTGACACATGGATTTGAGGCCTTGGACCTTTTTTTCCAGTTGTTATTCTGATGATTGATTCTTGACTATTCTGAAGTTGAGTTGATGAACTGAGTCTAGCTTAGCTGGTTTAGACTGTGCACATTGACAGGTGTGCATGTTGCTCATTCTAAGCTGGTCCTTCCAATTTGTCACTCCTGGGTTTGTGGATTTACACCCCACAATCAAACACCATCCACAGCAGCGCCACCATTCACAGTAGCACCACCATCCAGTCAGCGCCACCATCCACAGCAGCGCCACCATCCACAGCAGCGATACAATCCACAGCAGCGATTCAATCCACACAGCGACACCATTCACAGTAGCGCCACCATCCACAGCAGCGACACCATCCACAGCAGCGACGCCATCCACAGCAGCGACGCCATCCACAGCAGCGGCGCCATCCACAGCAGCGGCGCCATCCACAGCAGCGGCGCCATCCACAGCAGCGGCGCCATCCACAGCAGCGGCAC
>WLWI01002510.1_pt1 | contig 15841 bp, 16 predicted proteins | sample 6701501 | NCBI WGS metagenome assembly WLWI01 (sample SAMN12718690, study PRJNA515312) | sponge metagenome | isolation source: marine sponge | host: Mycale hentscheli | place: New Zealand: South Island, Marlborough, Capsize Point | collected 2014-11-01
TTTTTTTTTTTTTTTTTTTTTTTTTACTTTTTTCTTTTTTTTCCTCCCCCCTCCCCCCCCCCCCCCCCCCCCCCCTCCCCCCCCCCCCCCCCCCCCCCCACCCATCCCTCCTCACCCATTAATGCTTTGTTTTTGCTCAGTTTTATCTTCTACTTTGACAAGTTATTTTCAACACTGGTCTTGAAAGTGTTGTTGGCTAACATTTTAATTAGCTTCTAGATAATTTCAGCAGAATTTTATGCTGAAGTGTTCAGAGAAAATTTTTATTATTAATCCAAACATACAAAACAGAATGATCACCTGAATTATCTGAAATAATTATATTGGCTGAGTGTTCCAAATTTGCAAATATAATTTCATACATTTTTCTTGAGTTCTTTCTTTTCTTCTTCTTTTTTTTTTTTTTTTTTTTTTTGCAGGCTCAACATCAATAATAATTATATTATAATCTCTCTGTTCTACGCTGTAAATCAAAAGGTGTGTAGTTCACACCAAATTAAGTGTGAATCACTTGCAACAATAGTCACACCAAAATATGGTGTGATGTGCACAACTCATCATTTTGGTGTGAAGTACACGCCAAATGCAGTGAAGTCACACCAAATTCAGTGCGAGTTCTCACCCTAAACAGTGCGAACTCATGCTTTCATCATTAATGTTGAATAATAATAATAATAATAATAATAATAATAATAATAATAATAATAATAACAATAATAATAATAATAATATTAATAATAATAATAATAGTAAAGAATAATGACAATATTAGAAATAACAAAAAATATTATTGGTTATTATTATTTAATTAATTTATGGTATTATGGCCATAGCGGCCATTTTCAAAGTTTTGCTGCATATTAGTAGCTAAATTATGTATAGCAGTCCGGAATAGCTCCTTACGATAAAATTATTGTTTTAAAGACTAAATACAAACAGAACTAGCTATATGATATCGCTTTTATCCAACAGTAGTTTCAGTTGCTTTATTAGTTCTTCTTCATTAATATCATGTTCATTGCCTGTTTCTTCACATGTTTTCAGAGTAAGTTCCAATTTGTCCTTGATATGCGAAGGCGGTGCGTTTAGCATATCACGATCAAAGATACTGACCGGTCTCACAAACCTTTGGCACACATGCTGCACAAACAAATTAATATGAAATTATTTATACAATACAAAGTAGAGCTTGACTTAAATATCTATAAATATTGACAGAAAACACTATTTTTGAACAAACTCTTTATGACACCTAATGTGATTTTGAATAGTATAATTGTTTAGCATATCACGATCAAAGATACTGACCAGTCTCACAAACTTTTGGCACACATTCTGCACAAACAAATTAATATGAAATTATTTATATACAATACAAAGTAGAGCTTGACTTAAATATCTATAAATTGACAGAAAACACTATTTTTGAACAAACTCTTTATGACACCTAATGTGATTCTGAATAGTAATTGCTGTCCAAACCATAGTACCAACGGATGTAGAAATGGCAAAATACAGTACTTACAAATGTTCATATGACATAATTGCTATTGCTTTAGAGAAGCTCTACAAAACTAATTCTTTAACATTTACCAACAGATTGCTTGAAGTTGGTCTTCCGGTGCATGTCATAGTCTCTTTGTCACATGTGGCTCGACAGTACATGTAGCCACACATGGAATCTGATTGACAAGAAATTCCTACCTTAAACTGCATATGCCAGTCTAAATACTCCTTGAATACCACTGAGTCTGTGTCTATAGCCTTGGCTACAATTTTACCATTCTTCTTTCTTACCTGATTAAAAAGTGGACATGATCTGAGGTCATATATGCAAATTCATTACAAATCATATGTGAATTATATTTGTGCGGTTTACATCAACAAATTGATCCATTATATTACCAATCCAATATTTGACTTCCGCATGTCACACAAGTACAGCTCTCCCAGTGAGGTATTCCTCAATTCTGTTATCATGTCCAGTACGGCCGATACTATCTTAGCTCGTATGTCCCAGGTTGTATCATCATAAAGAGAGGACAATGTGGCATAGAATTCATCAGAAGCTACATACTGGACACCATACATAGTTCCACATGTACCATACACATCCACAGTGGCCGTGTTTCCTTGGAGAAGTAATAGATAGAGGTACTCCCTAGTAGTAGCCAACTGCATGCACATTTTCACTTCATCATAACCGAGAATTCCATCCATTCCGACATCACACTCTTCAGCAATGATCCCTGCAACTTTGTACATGAGGGAAGATTTTGACTTCCTCTTGGCCATTTCATGTATAGTTGTATTAATCTGATCAGGGTAATATTATATAATATGAATATCTATATAATAATACGCTTGTGTGTCAGTAACGCCGACGACGATGACCGACGACGGTGTGTGTATTCATAAATAATTCATGAGCTTTGTACAGTTTGGTAAAGCATCGTCTCTTTACCATAGGTGAAGTGTCATCACATTCTGTAGAATGTGCCAGTTATTTCTAAAAAGCGGGGGCAATAGAGACGATGGAAGGCGGCGTAGGTATCAAAAAGGAAGGCGAAAGTACGGAAGAGAAGGTAAAAGGAGATTAATTGTAACTGAAAAGCGGATGGAATCAGCGAGGTAAGGCGGTGTAGGTTTAAAATGGAAGGGAAGAGAAGGCAAAAAGGCGAGCGATTAATTATAACTAAAAAGCAGGTGGAATAGCGCGTAAAGGCGGGGGGTTGTTTTCAAAAGAAAGGCTAAAGTGTGAAATAGAAGACAAACGTTTCTACAAAGTCGGACAGAAATGCAGGAGAGATAGACAAAGGAAAAAGGGGGCGCCATGACTCAAAAAGAAGAGCTGATGATAGGAGTGGTGGGATAGAAGAAAAGCTCAGATAGTTCAGAAAAAAGAGAGCAGGAGAGGGTAACTTATGTAACCTTAGCCAATAGTAGAGAATGATAATTGAGCAGGATAACTTGTGCTACTGCATTCTTACTTTGCAATACGTCAAGCGCCACTATGTGGTGGGGTACTTGCTAGCTATATATAAATACACACAACAGGTGGATACTATGAGTGTTGATTCCTCTCCTGTTTCATTTTATTTTTCAATTTATTTTATTAATTAATTTGTAAAGGTTATGTAGTAAATTGAGGACTGACATTCCACTCTGAATCGATAAGAGGACTTCGGCAAGAAGTCAAAACATCGGGTTAAGTTATAATTAACTTGTATTGACTATTAAAAAGAGAATAATTTGCTATAACTATTTCAGGCAAGAATGACTGAATGATTTTGATATAGCTTAATTTCCAGCTTGTGACAGTTTGCACAATCACACACGCACACAAACACATAAGTATGCAGATCAAATGCTCAATTACCAAACTTACATATTGCAGAAGATATTTCACCTTCATCTTAAACTTCCCTTTATCCTGAACTTTAGGAAGATATTCATGAAAATCTGGTATTGGAGATTCACTTTTAAGAACAATTCTTTTATCCTTCCACTTTGCTTCTAACACATGCGGTTTCACTCCATGGCCTAAACACTTTGTTACTGTAATTTCCTTAGAACAAAGTGGACTACACAGACTTCCAGAAAGTCTGTTCTGCTTGTACTCAAAGCACTGCAGAGCAATAACATTATTACACATTTATATCCTCATTGTTAAAGTAGAAACAATTTTGAACAAAACTGTAGCTAATAATTGGGTATTCACATGTACAACTGCGGCTATTGAGAAAACTAGCTAGCTAGCTAGCTAGAGCACTCACTAGAATTTTAATGAATTGCTGACTGTTTCTTAAACTGCATGAAAAAGGTACTCCATACATAATATTATGTAGAAATACTTCCCATAGTACAACCACGAGTGCAATGGACAGAGAAAAAGCTGTCAATTTTTTGCAGTCGTTTCTATTAGCTCCGGAAGCCCGCATTTCTCGGACTCCCGCGCGTAGAAGACACCTGCATATCCTGGACACCCGCAAGGGCGCGTCTGGTAAAGGGTCAACAAAGAATCCGGAAAAAAATAATGTGTGGTTAACTAGGGGAGAAAACTGCAATCAGTCCGTAAGATTTCACCGCTTTTAGTCAATTACCTACCTCCACAAGACAATAGAAAAAGGAAACAGCTGTGTTCTGATGATATTTCTGGCTACAACTATATACCGTGAGCCTTGTAACTCAGATTTATAAACCTGTTCACTCACTTTATCAATTGTATAAAATTAAGCCAAAAAAAAAAAAAAAAAAAGCCCGGGAGAGCACTTTATTTTTCTTGGTGACCTGCGCGCGCGTTATAGACTTGACAGCGCGCTTATAAAAGCGACCGCATGTGTGTGGTTTGATTTGTCCCCGAGAACTGTGCCGCGATGAAGTCGTTGTATCTAGTGGTTGTTTTATTATCTCTTCAGGTTGGAGCTGAAGGGTTCTGCATACGTGATCACCCAGAAAATTGCGGATCAGGTAAGCGTTAAACTTGTGATAAAAGTGAGAAATCAATGGTTAGCAAATTCGTTTCTATCAACAGAACTGGAGATGAGAGGAGCTCTGCATGTGGATTGCTCAGGAGGTGACTACATTGTCACGTTAAGTGTAGAAGAGACAATGGCGACATTAACTATAGTGGCTGAATGTTCCACATCTTGCAGTAATGAAGTAAGTAGCAGGCTAAACAGATGATAGGAAAGCTCATGGAGTGAGGATCTTGTGTTTTATCTTGCAGAGAACTCTATATTACTATGACCTGTCAGAAAAAAATACAATAGACTCGACTTTCAATCGCACCTTCAATGGCTCCAGCAACCTTGGATTGCCAGCCACATCAGAGAGTACACATTGCAGGCTGTTTGGATGCTACCAACTTGGAGATGATAATTTCTTGCTAAATGGATCATCTTGCTTTCCTTCAAGTAAATATTTGGATTATGTAGCAATTGAATAGCAAAAAAATAAGCAACAGACAAATGGCTTTTTAAAGCCTAAAGCTATCAATGAAACAAAGGGTGCTGTGTAATAGGAGTTTACTACTGCTTAAGTATAACCCATAGTGTTAAAAAGTTATTGAGTCTTGATTTGCTAACCTGTGATTGTCAGCAGGATGTAATATTATGTTGCAGTCCTATGTGTCTGGCTAGTTAGGACATAATAGGAAATGACGTGGCTTGACAATACAACTATAAGATAGTATTCATGATCATTAATTCCCTAGTGCATTTTAATTCCAAGAATAGGAAGCAATTCACAACCATGATTTTCTGCAGAGTATTGTTGTACTTCACACTATATGTGTGGAAATTAAGTAGCAATCAAATATTTTGGTTCCTCGTTGATTACTTTATTTGTATTATATTTATCATAGACCATAGTATTGTGACTCCTCATACAAAAGTCACAACTGGCATAGCAGCAACTGGCATAGCAACTACTAATGATGAGCTTCAATTCACTGGATTTCAATATACAGAGGAATCGACTAGTTCTAGTAGCACTGATAGCACCACTGCAGACTATTCCTCTACCGCCACAGAGTCAAGTGAAGATCTCGTCATTGCAGATTCTTGTAAGTGAAAGATGAAAATGGCACCAATTTTAGTGTATTTGCAAGAAAGAGGTAGTTTTTAAGGAATCATATGACTTTTTTTATAAACGTATTGACATGTAGATTGTGCCTCATAGTTATGTCCTGGCTACTGACTGAGGAGTAACAATCGATCCTTTTCCTTATTTTCATAAAATCAGCTTGGTTACTGTGTTACAATTACATACCAGAATTTCATTAGAGGATGAGAATCATGATAGAGTACATTTGAAAGATATAGTGAAATGTGCACCACTATATAATTTTTGATATTCTTTATTTATTTTTCTTCTGACCAATCTCTCCATCCAGCTTCCCAAAAGAAGAACTTAGCTGTTGCCATGGCTATTGCAGTAGTATTATTCATTATCTTCACATTGGCTGCTGTCCTGATTATGACACTATGCTGCACGGCTGTTTGCAGGTAAGTCAGTCACTAGCAATCCGATTAGATATACCTTTTAATTGTAAAGATAAATTAACTAACTATAATATACAAGTAAGCTAGCATCATACCGTTATTAGTTACTTTATTAACAATCCATGTCCATCTTGAGAGCACTGTTTAGATATTATTTAATGTTTTATATTGTTTTTATGTTTTTTTTTATTTTAGAAATAAATCATACAAGAAGCCATTTCCACATATTGATGTGCTATATGATACAGATCCAAATGTAAGTATACAAGATACAGTAGCTATGCACTGCTTCCTATTAACAAAAAATATTCCCAATTAAGTTTTAATTGTTTTCTTTACTGTAGGATGAATTAATCGTGGATATCAATGGAAAGCGTCTGTATCCCCTCAGTGCAGCCTCTTCACAAATCACTGTCTTTAATGGACTTTCAAACAATGATGCTATAACGGAGAAACCAAGCTGCACTAGTTTTGAAAGAGAAGGCTCTTACAGTCTCATTAGCTCAAGCTACTTCAAAATGGGAGGAGCCAATAGCTCACTGTCGCTGACTGAAATGGGACTTGTGGATAAATCTGACATGTCAGACACGGCAAGTACAGGTGACAAATCTGATGTCACCTTCCAAGTGATGTTAGAAGAAGACCAGCTTTTGACAGATAAATCATTGCAGAGTGAGACTGATCCAAAGAAGTCCAATAATGCTGGAGAACAATTCAATATTAAGGCTGCCCACAAAAGGCCTCAGAGTTTACTGGATTCTGAAATATCTGAGTATATGCCAAATACACTGGAAATAACAAATGAAGGACTGCAAATGGTAGAAAATTCATGCCGGAAATTTTCCATTAGCAACCCAGAAACTGAAACTATTGATGAAGTCCGGATTAACCTGTCAATAGAATCTGGCCATGCTACCAAAGAACAAAGCATGTCGAACTGCTTGCCATTAGTTAATGCAGTACCCTCCAAAGTAATTGCAGCACGCAACTTGGCAACGTGCGGTTCTGATTATTTGGCAAACAGTACTTCAGAAGGAGTAAGAGTTTTAATGGAAGAATCTGATAGAGAATTAACTTATCCTTTATCCACCGAACTTGGGTGTGCAGATGATGCTAGTATTCACACGAATCTGTCATTAATTTCTGGAACAGGGTCCACTTCACTTCCATGTGCAAGTGACTCAGCTCCCAGGGCCAATCTTGAAGTAGTGCTAGCACCTGACTCTGAAATGGCATTGGCTTCAGATTACCTTCCCAATTCCCTAAGCACTCCTGCCATTATTCATCCAGCTAGCATGGCCAGGAATGGCCTCACTGGTACTCCTACTATCGATCAAGACTGTTCAGAAGAATGCAGCAAAATTAGATTACACGATAATTCACCAACCTTTGGTAGACGATGGCATAATAGTGTAAAGAATAGTAGTGATTACGTTTCAAACACTGGTCATTTTGTGTCTGAAGAAGACACAGCCATCACTAGTATTGCAAAGGAGTTCGCAGCTGAACCATGTAGAAGTAGTAATGGCAGTCTTGCTGCTAGACTCAGTAGCTGCAGTATTGACGCTCTGTGTGAGGGCTACGTTACGACACCACCTGGCACAAAAGAGGAGCAAGAGAGACATACATCAATTTCCACCCACCAGACATCTTCAGATCAAGTCTCTCTATCTATGGAGGCAGACAAATCTAGCAGTGAAATGACAGAAGATTCAGAAGAGGAGAACATTGATGATTACTTTACTTCTAATTCCGATGATGAATCGGAAAGTGACACCTCGAACGATGTAGGCAAACCAGCTGAGATACTTTCACGAAGGGAGATACTCTCAGAAGGCTACATACGCAGTGATCTAACCGTAGATAGTGACTCTGTACAATTCTACTTCCCCAACAGGAAGCCAGATCTCCAAAAGACTCATGGGTTGGGTAAAGTAGTAGATAACAGAGAGAGCACCAGTAGTAGTCCAGACTACTCTGTGCAAGATGTTCCTGGAGTGTGTGATTGCAACTTTAACTTCAATTATTCGACCTCTTCTAGTCCAATCGAAGATCAACCTGCAAGCTTTAGTTCTCCTGTTTTGGACGTCTCGCCTCGATCTGCTTTCACTGCACCCTCTGACTTAAAGCTCTCTCTCCACAATTCTGTAGTAGATCCCCTGGACATTGGGTATTCGAGGAAAAAAATTCATTCTCTGATAAATACAAGAATGAATGTGATCAACTACAGTTTCGACAGAGAAGACGAGCATAACAGTTGCATTAATGACAGCGAGAGTGATGTTAACTTTTCTTTTACCTAAAAATTTGAACTTTCTGTCATAACAAAAGTCAAGAATCACAGCTATTTATAGATTATCTTTTTTATATCACTTTCACTATTCAAAATACATGCAGCAGCGATAGCATCACTTTTTTCACCACTTACTCTGTACAGTCACTTCGTGTTTACAATTGTTTGCAATGTGAATTAAACCATTATCTGACAAAATTATTGTGAATGACTACAAAACTAATGATGTGATCTATTTATAGCAAATGAATAAAAATAAAATTGAAAGAGTAGAAACAGAAACACACAAAAGATGTAATGGTACAAATTTCAATGTATTCTCATTTCCAGGATAGTCAGACTAGCACAGGTGTGCTAGCATAACGCAGTCTTCTACCTACGTATTTAATGCAATATGCATAAGAATAGTACACGACACACTTCCCACACTGGTACAAAACAAAGCAAACAACAACAACATATTTTGCTTTAAGTTTATTTTGCAGCATGTTTCAGTTGGATAGGAGCAATCAAAAAGTGTGGAGGAGGAAGGGGGTGGGGGGGGGGGGGGGTGAATTACTTAGTAGCATGCATAGTATAACTCACTGACACTAGAATGTTGTAGGGTACATTCTGATATCTAATTATCTAATTTTCAACTGTATACCAGAAAACATAAATTAATTAAAAGAATTTTGAAGAAAAGCTACATGCAAGCCATTATAGTAAAGACAGGTGAAAAGTGGAGGGACTGAGACCACCACAATTTCAGAGTTAGTTGCTATCTTTTTTCCCATGCACTTTTGTCCCACTCTTGTGATAGTTCTTCTAACCTTACAATTGAAGTAGCTAAAAACATTTTTTCAGCCATGCAGTGGCTTCATCCATACTATATTCTAAAAAAAAAATGTGAAAAGTAGGGGGGAGGGGCAGTTGCCCCCCCCCCCCACCCCCCTCCCCCTTCTCCTACCTGTTGTGCATTAAGAAGTTCCACAAAAGTACTTGAATGACTAGTATGAGTTTGATTGTAAAAGTACTTAACCATAGAATGCCAGTTAATTGGATGATGATGTGACCCTCAAAGAGACTCCATTTGCATGGCCTCCTGTAAATTTGATAGGCTTGATATTTGTCAAGTTGTGCAGTCATTAGCACAAATGCCGCCATTGTAACATTCCAGAAATGAAGCAGCTGTAGCGGAACATCCTTTATCACCCTGGTAACCTGCAATTAGAATGAATGACCACTTTTCAGACTTTGCCTAGGAGACACATGGCGACCACCCATAGTTGCATGAATCACAGGGCTCATTAAAACTATAACTGCTGGACGTGACTTTATTATATTAAATAAATGCCACAGAAGGAAACTTTGATAGTAAACACCACTATTTTATTTGTTTCGAAACTCTGTAACAATAATAATATATTGTAGTAATAATGCATTAATAAACAGTATAATCACACTGCTTGACTTCCAGCCAACATCATTTGCCAGGTCACGTGCTTCAGCATGGATGTATAAACTAATAAAATAAAGCACATTGGATGGAAGGGGTGGGTGGGTGAATTAGAATGTTGTAATTGAGTAGCAGTGACTAAATTAAATAATAGTAACAATAATAATCATATTCAGCAAAATTCACTGATAGATACATATTATAGCCCGTTACCCGAGCGACCGCGCTTGTCGTTAAGAACTATAAATCTGATATAGTCTGGTATGCTCGTAAGGAAATGTATTAGCGGGGGAAAGTCTGATATAGTTCTTAGCAACCATATTATGGTGGAAGGCAGATCAAAGCAAAATGGAATAATGAAGAGTTTGGGTACTTTAATACAATACTAAGATAGCTAACGCTATACTTTGCTTGTTGTTTATGTTTGGGCTATAAAATAGTTATAAACCAAAATCATTAGGTTTGTATTTCGATTTATAAATCGCATACAAACCTCAATTTTGGTTTATAACTATAACATATAGATATAAATGATGATAATAATTGTCACTAGAACTACTCAATAAATACTAGAGTACATCATCCACTCTTCATATTCTCTCTCTGAAGTTTCTCTGAAGCCAGTCATCAGAAACGATTGCTTATTGCAACTGACACTGGATCAAAGTGTCTTATAATAATTGTTTTGCCTCTCAATTCCCACCAAAAATGTAATTACAGTAATTAGTTGTTATTAGATGAGGTGGAAAACTCCCACAGCTTTTGTAATAGTAGTGTATTAAAAATTTAAAGTTTATAAATCAAATGAGTGAGTGGTCGAACCAGTGGATGCCTTAAATACCTAGACAGACATGGCAGGCAACTGCTTCCTTTCTTCCCTCATTAATTGCTCACTTGCAGGACGTATATACACACTTTGATTCCATTCCATTCCAAGAAATGCGTAGGCATCAAGGACTTGTTTTTGTGGTACCGAGAAAACAACACATGCGCACACTTTAATTATATACTTGACATTAAATAATAATTCTGAAGCATATATATTCTTACGCATAAAACTTGTATAAATACCTATATCACACACATAGCTTGGGTAATCAACGGGCAAGCAATTATGCTAAGACTAGCAGGCTGAATATCAAATGAAATAACTACATGTATAGCTAGTAATTTTAAACTGATCCAGTGAAATAATATTCAATTGTAACCGGTGGCTACAAAATGCTAGCTGGTAGGAGGGCGAGTAGTCACACATCATAGACCACTATATCACAACTCTATTTTTCGCCCACTACTGATTATCAGTTACACCCAGAGAGAGTAGAAGCCAAGATGCAGGCAGCCAACTTAACTACAATGATAATGTCACGGCTAGCTATCATTACTGAACAACAAAAACAAACACTAGACAATTATAGCTATATTTGTCTAGCCATGCAACTTTCATCAGCACTTTAGATACAATAGACATAATTTGAATTCCATTAAAATGAATAGCCAATGAATAATTCTGCAGAGTGAAGCCCTAAGAGTGCCCTGAGGGTGTCAAGTTGATTTACGACCAACCAAACTATGGGTACTGAAGCCTTATAGAGTGAACATCCCATAAATAGCAATGGGAGAGAGAGTGAACTATGGTTATCACAATTACCCTCTCTCTGCCCAGTCCAGATGGGCCTGCATTGGCTGGCATAGCTGACACTATCATGTCTAAATGAATAAATCTCATTTCTTACCAAGTTTGTCTAATTGCCTCAATATTCTAATTGAGGTTGGATGCTTGGTGCAGATAAATTAAATTAAGAAGCATAGATATATTTCAGACTTTAAGCTGAACACCTCACAGGCAGAATATGCTTTCTGTATCCTAGCAACAGCGCTTGTCATCAATGTAGATGCCACAAAACAATGACTCCAGTATTAATTCTAAGTAGTTCTGCAACAAAGATTCATGAGGGCATATCCTGTTATGCTACAAGATTATTTAAACAACCAGTTGTGGATAATGGATAACAGAATGCCCAATCCTCCTTCACTACCCATTAGTTTATACACAAATTCAGGCAGTAATACTAATAGACTTGAACACAATCCCATTACTGAACAGTGACCTTGTGCCAAGACTGGGAACAAGACATGTCCCATCGGACGATACTTTCACAAGAATGCTAAGAACCCATTACTGGCTCTCTGCTCAGAATTGGGGATGATAAGCAAGGTTATCAAAATATTTAATCCAGCCAAAGGCATTGAAATTCTCACATGCTTTCAGACTCATTGACTGTCTCCAGGTGATGAATATAAATATTTGATCAAAGAGTGTCAAATATAATCCTGCAACCAAAGAAGAATATATGCTAATACCATAATAATAACAACAACAACAACAACAACAACAACAACAACAATAATAATAATAATAATAATAATAATAATACCTGGCTTAAAAGCACACATGCATACGCATACTAGGAACACTTGTACGCACACATGAACAGGAGTACACACACACACACACACACACACACACACACACACACACACAAACACTTTCACACAAAAAAACACTCACACAACTTGTATTCAAATCATCACTGATGAGGATTCCTGTATGGCTACAAAAAAAAGCACACAAAGAAACAAATAATGCTGGGCATTCATTCATTACTTCCTAGCTGTCATAAACCAAATTCTAGCTATGGGTAGACACCTTTTTTTAGATAATGCTACAGTAGCGCATGTAGGTCCTCTGCTGTGCACACACACACACTCTCCTCAATGGACGACACCAAACAATTGTAAAAGTAACCGTGAAAATCAGAAAGAATTTGATCAATAGAAGTGCAAGTCCCAGTATTCTGTATGTGCAAACATTCCAATGAAATTTGGGGTCACCAGGAAGCAACTACCACCTGGAAATAGATTTCACTAAAATTGTATTTGTTCGATTTTAACAGTATAGCTATAACGTTATTATGTTGTTGTGCTCCCATAGGTTTGGCTAAGGGGGCAGTTCTGCAAATCGAACTGCCATTTGAGATTTAGAAATGGGATAAATATGACTTAGTGCACCATTCATTATAGTTATAATTGTTATAATTAACTGAGTAATTATTAGGGACAAATTATAATTATCAGATTTTGATTGTGTTCTAAGAGAGGATTGTTTTTATACATTATATAGCTGTGTTCCTACAAGCAATAAAACAGATCGTTAAACTCAGTTAGGAGTACAGTAAACTTAGTGGACTTTCAATTAGGCTATGAGTTTCAAATTGTCCATTCAACAATGGCTAGTCAGTGTATCTATGAGGTCCATACTATTTACTATAGTAATAGTAGTATTAGTAGTAGTAGTAGTAAAGTAGTAGTAGTAGTAGTAGTAGTAGTAGTAGTAGTAGTAATAGTAGTAGTATACTTACTTTAATACAACATTGAAACTTATGTTTAATCCTCTCATTTGTGTAATTAGATCTCTAATAGCTTTAATTAATAAATACAAGTAAAGTATTTACTGTCCAATTGTATGACCCTTTATTGTATCAAACTCAACTGTTCTTAGCTAAGGCACTTCAAAGCAATACATACTGCTCACCAAGGAGCACACACAAACACACAAATGCTAGTGGAGTAGTAAACTGATCTAAGTCCTTATCAGGCTATGATGTCAGTCCAGTACCCATATCACTACTAATTGGCCAGCTAAGTGGGCACTGGAGTAATGATATAATCAAAGCTGTGGCCAGACATTCCATTGGCAGCTGCTTGGTTAAATCATTTTTTTAAGAGGCCTTTTAGTCTTATTGTGTAGGCACAACAAAAACACAAAGACCCAAGGTGTTGGGCTGGACTGGAAGTCAATACAATAATATTATTAACAATATTAAGAAGGATATTCATTGAGGAACTCGTTGTAATTATGAAGTGGACAGGTCCATGGACCATGGGAGGATTATTATGTACATGTGATGCATTATGTACATGTGATACTTGCACATGTGATGCATTGCGTACATGTGACGTATCATGGACATGGAATGTATCATGGGCATGTTATTTATTAAGTACATGTGATGTATTATGTATACATATGATGTACTATGGGCATGTGATATAATTGTATATGGATACACATGTGATGCATTTGCACATGTGATGCACTATGTACATGTGATGTGTTAATCATATGCTTATGCAGGATAACCATTGGTGGTACAGGTTCATCAAAATACCATAAATATACCGGAGAGATTGTGTGGGATCCTGCTTTCTTTGTTCACATTCAATTGAACTAAGATGTGCTGTTATTAGTCGTATAGTGTGGTGAATTCTATGTTTATTAGCCAGCCTATAATTGAGGAGAGATGGATCTAAGACCTCACAAAGATAGCAACTTAAGTAATAAAGGAGTGGCAGGAACAAGGTGTTCTGTAGTCTTGGCTGGTGTATGAATGCTGAATGTATAATAGGAATTTACTATCTATAGCTAAATGGATAGGAGTGATGATTATAGTGCATGTGTATATGCATGTGTGACTCCACATCCACATGGACATGTCATGCAAGTGTGTGCGTGTGTGTGTGAAGCAACAGGAAATCATGTCTAGACAGGATATCAATTCTAAACAGGATGCCATTGTTCAACAGGAAATCCTAAATCCTAATTTTATTGCCTTTGCATTGATCAACTGTTCTGATTACAAGGCATCACTTGGATATTCGGTTGCCAGGTGCAGTACTTGCGCTATCTTAGCTTGTTGGAAACATTAGTGGGTGTCTGGTCAATGATGTCAGAATTGGTTTCCAGAGAATTTGGTCACCATTAGCTGAATGTGGATCAGATGGGTCATTCCTGTGGGCTTGGTAGGTCATCTCGAGGGGCCTGAGTGGAAGTGGAAGGAAGGAGAGTTGTGTGTGTGTATTTGTTTGTGTTTGTGTTTGTGTGTTTGTTTGTGTGTTTGTGTGTGTGTGTGTTTGTGTGTGTGTGTGTTTGTGTGTGTGTGTTTGTGTGTTTGTGTGTGGGAAAAGGGGTAGGTAGGACAACTTATTGCACCAACACAATGAGCTACTTTACATAACAGTTGAAAAATTGAGAACAATACCTGAATTTGAGCATGATGAGGAGATTGAAATGGCTTATCCACCCGGAGTTTTTCATTCTTCAGTAACACAATCCCAATCACACAACTTCTGAGTTTAGTGCTTAGGCCATCAAATGACAATAAACTGTCTATCGTTCTTGGTTTATGGAAGATCTCATACACTCAAAAATCCTATTAGAATTGGCAAAAGAAGATGATTTTGAGTAGGGGAATTAACTCGTGGGGGTTGCGTGTATTTTTTCCTGGTATTGTGTCTCCTAGATCAATTCTTGGACTTTAGAGGTACCTTTGAAAAAAGGTAAGCATGAAACAAACTAGAATGTTAACAAGTGTTCATATTATAGGGGGAGGGGGGGAGGGGGGGCAAGCAAGGGGAGGCCTCCCTCCAGTTCTTACGCCAGTGATTTTTAGTTATGATCGATTCCTCAATAGTGGAAGTATAATGATAAAGAAACCCAGTAAAGTATCCAGTACTTAATCCTAATATCTACCAATCCAAAAGAGGGTTGGCTGTAATATTCATAGATATTTTAAATAATTAGTAGTGCCCTTTCACGTGAATCAAGATGTGTTCCATTTAGTATGTCCACAACAATGTAACTAACCTTCTCGCTGCTTGCGCCTAAGGAATATAATAATTCAATCATCTTGTTTTTATAAAAGTGATTTCTGAGAAGCATGTGCATTTACCTTTTGGATTAAATTCGAGACCAGATGTTCACCTAACGCTACATGCCTTGCATACATCTATAACTCCAATGATACCTAATTCAATTAAATAACTTCCTCAAATGCTCCAGATTAAATTTTGTTCATTTTTATAATCTCTTTACTCTGGCATAATTTTTTTTTTTGGTCTTCACTGAATGCAATTGTAAACATTAAATTACCATTGTACTAAATGCCAATATTAGGGGGGGGGGGGGGGAGAGAAAAAAATTCAGAACGGGGACTCCAAAAAAAAATTTCAACATAAAAAAAAGGATTTTTTTTTCTATTAAAA
>WLWI01002512.1_pt1 | contig 15838 bp, 15 predicted proteins | sample 6701501 | NCBI WGS metagenome assembly WLWI01 (sample SAMN12718690, study PRJNA515312) | sponge metagenome | isolation source: marine sponge | host: Mycale hentscheli | place: New Zealand: South Island, Marlborough, Capsize Point | collected 2014-11-01
GAAGATGGTGGAACCACATCCACTCAAACTTGATGAGCTCATGAATGTCATCACCAGTATTGAAGCCTTAATGAACAGCAGACCACTGTTATCTGCTGAAGGAGTGGAACTTGAGGAAGGACTGGCTTTGACTCCAGCTCATTTTCTTATCTACAGGCCAATGAAGGCACCCCCCACTCCAGCAATATCAGCTGCAAAAATCACATCTCTCAGAAGGTGGCAACTTGTGCAAAGATTGCAGCAAGACTTTGAACAAGCATGGAGAAGCAGCTACCTTCAATCACTCCAAGCCAGAAGCAAATGGAGGAAGCCTGAACAAAATCCTAAGGTTGGTGACATAGTATTTGTGAAGGATGACACCCTGATGCAGCATGACAGATGGCCACTTGGGAGAATAACAAAGTTGTTTACTGGAAATGACGGAGCTGTCAGAGTGGTGGATGTTTACTGCAACAACAAAACGTACAGAAGAGCTATAAATATGCTGATTCCACTTCACCTAGAAGCAGATGAAAACAAAGCAGCATCTCCTCAACCCAACTCCACTTCAAAAGCCGATGGCTGCCAGAACACCAACACCACATCTACACAGTAAAAGTCAATGTCACTGGCTACTTGTCCCAACAAGGATTACATGTTCAATGTTTACGTGGTGTCACCTTTTCTATTAGTGCATCTTACTTCAATGTTGTGGCCGGAGTATGTTTGGGTTTCCCAAACATCAACTAACTATTTGCTGTTGAGCAGCACTGAACAGTCAACAACACTCATTAAATAATGGAGTCATAAAACCCATTAAACACTCTTTTTAATGTATTTGATTTTCACATATGCTGACTCATGTTTTTTGTTCTTGGTTTTGGTTGGGTGCTCTCTGTTTTTTTTAGAGTGTCCAGGTTTTGAAAATGAGAACAACTCTATAGCTGAATAACCAGAGTTTCAGTACTTGCGACACTAACAACAACTACTATTAAGAATATCACAAAGAAAATTTTAGATAACGTGACTTGATTTTGTTGCTTCTTTTTCAATTCAAACAGTTGAGGGGAGTGGTTACTATGGCATTGAATCCCCTTTACCGTATATGCATAATTTAACAACTCAACTTTATTTTAATAGTTTGAATAACAATAGTGTAGTTTAAGGCTCGCTCGCCATTTGTGCTCAAGCACACCACTAGTTAATACAGCAGTAGTAATCCTAGAAATTGACGCTAGCAATAATTGCACCTAAAGTGGTATATCCATTGCATTGTAACTCAGCAAGCTAGCCTAGCAAATACACTTTATTGATAGAGTATTGCAATGTACACAAGAAACCAATTGTAATTATATGCTTGTATAAGTATTTTCTTGGACAAATAGTACATAGAATTTTAAAATTACATTACATTTTTAATCTCATAAAATTTAAACCACAATACTTACATGGTCTTGCCAGAGTAAAGGCATTGAGTATTTCTGACAATGGTCCTTCTCCACCTCCAGTAGTAGCACTAACTGATATGTTTGACACTCTCATGTTTAGGGTAAGATTAGAGATCATAAATGTAGTTAATTTAGTTGTTTGTGTCGAACTTGTTCCATTAATTGTGTACTTGATTGTGTAATTCAAAAGAATTCCATTTAAAGGAACAGGCTCACGCCAGTATACATTGATGCTGAAATATCTTCCTTCTGCTTTTAGATTGCTAACCATTGCGGGAACTGTAGACATAAAGTACAATTATATTGTCATAATAACCAGGGTACATATATATGTGACCGTCTACAGGAAAATCGGGCACAACGCGGCCCCGACGAAAAATTTTTTTTTGCACTTACACACTCCTCGGCAAGCAGATATTATGCTCTCCAAGTTTTATCGCCGTAGCTTTAGCCATTCCCGCTATATATCACATAACCGTTCCCTTCGTTAGGCTTATTTAATACAATTTTAAGAATTAAATCGATCTTTTTGCGACGTCTACGCATGCCGCGTTGTGCCCGATTTTCCCATAGACGGTCACATATATATATATATATATATAAGTGTGTGTGTGTGTGTGTGTGTGTGTGTGTTTGTGTGTGTGTGTGTGTGTGTGTGTGTGTGTTTGTGTGTGTGTGTGTTTGTGTGTGTGTGTGTGTGTGTGTGTGTGTGTGTGTTTATACAATTCAGTCATTCTCGGCTGAAATAAATATAATAATAGCAAATTTTCTCGTTCTAACAGCCAATATTATATTATATAAAAATGTATGTAAATTTGTATGTACATATAATGTATGTATATACGTATGTATAAGTATGTATTATGTGTATATATTACATTTATATTTATATATATGTTATTGTGAATTGCTTACTATCTTCTGCTGTTCTAGTAACTTGACTAGCATTAGAAAATGAACCAGAGCCCACACTGTTCACTCCAGCCACAGTGAAGGTGTACTGAGTGAAGGGCTTGAGGCCAGTGATTACATGAGTGGTAGCACTAGATGGAGTAGTGATTGTCATGTCTGTATTAGTTCCTTCTCTATACTGAATCATGTAACTTGTGATGACTCCATTCCTGTCTAGACAATCTATCTCTGTCCATGTGAGGGTAATATTAGTAGACATTATTGCATTAGCAGTAGGTACTCCAGGACTACCACTAGGAGCTGATAAAATAAGAAAAATTATCACAGATTATTATTTATTAGTTTATACCTGTACCTGTTTCACTTGTAGTCAGAGTTGTAGTTCCAGTGCATTCTAACTCAGTCATATTATTTCTACCAGTAACACTAACAGAGTACTGAATACCATCCTCCAGACTACCAATAGTAACTGAGTTACTGGTAGTAGATCCTATTCTAGTAGGGACTCCATTACAAGTAGTACCAGTCAATGTAACTGTGTATATATCTACTGATAAACTATTAGTAGGTTGAGAGAAGGACAGAGTAGCTGATGTAGCAGTCATTGAATCAATGGTAATTACAGGGGCTAAAACCACTTGATCTGAAAAAAATAATATAGAATAAATGGATACATGATAATGAGTATAGTAATTGAAATCATAATTGCACCCTATATACACTTGATAATCATGTTTATAGTACTCTTTACTCCATTCACTCTTATAAGCAACACTAGTGTATGAAATACATGAAAGAATAAGAAAACACCTTGTCGTTTCAATTTTATGTCAATATGTATACCTTACCTTGTTTAGAATTTTTAGCAGAATAGAAAAATAAACCAATTAATTAAGGGCTCCAGTTTAGTAAAGTATTCATACTTTTGTATAACATTTTCAGGCCAAAAAATGGTATTTTTTGTAATTCAAAAGCTAAAATTTGCAAGACCTATTATTTTTTTGTTTAGCTACAACTTTTTCCCCAAAAAAAACGTAGTAGATGTAATAGTATAAAGATGGTACTGACTTGCTATATCAATGGCTTTGGGACTAAACTAATTTATTAGGGACACCTACAACCAATTTATGTTTTCTCAGTACATATTGAGGGAATAATAACTCACATTCATTTAATGAATCAGTAATAGAATTATCATTTTAGCAACACTCTGGGATTATTGTGAGCCACTGTAATAAAAAACAAAGTTGAAAAGGTTACCAGGAGTATGAGATAACAAGTAAATATTTACAAAAGACAGTGAGCTTATGTCACATGGTTATGAAATTCATTACTCTATCCCGTGTGCTACTAATTTGCCACACAAATAATTAAATTCAATAAATGCTAAGTAATGTAATCACTTACCTAGTAAAGTCAGTGTTTGAGACACAGCTGGTACACTGAAATATGTGCCAGTAGTAGCTCTCACATGAATAGTAACAGTAGAAGTAGAAGTATTAACAGTCTCAGTTGTGTAAGTAGTTCCAGTCACTTCAGTACCACCAGTATTGACATTCATAGTGTTTATAAACACACGATACATAGCTCCTGAGAATCCAGCTGGAGGAGTCCAGGTGGCCTGTACTCTCCTATTACAAATCTGTCTCAATACAATATTAGTAGGAGGACCTGGATCTGAAAAAATATACATAAGACAAGTCAAACTAGTACTTAATATTATCCATTACCACCCACAATTACAGAAAAATATATGATTCATAAGTAGATATTATTATATATAATTATTTCATATGTAGTTACTTAGTAACAGCTAAGTGATAAAAGTAATATCACCATAAATTAGAATATCACCCTCCAAAATTGCTTGTGCATATAAAGAAACTCAGTTTCATATAAAGTGACAAAGTCTATTGAAAGGGGTTTGGAAAGGGCAACTTGTTTGCCGCTAGTATGTCTTTCTTACGTGTACTGTATTATTTATAGGTAGTCACCAATTAAAAAAATACATTTTATACCACAAAGACATCGATTAGATGCCGGTTTGATGAAAGAAACAGTATAATATAATATATGTATATATATGTGTGTGTGTATGTGTGAAAGTTAAACCATGGGTTGCAGAATTGAAGAATTATCTCTGATAACCCTCTGGCTTAACCTTCTGGCTTAACCTTCAGTAGAGGGTGGTTATGAAGTTTAACTTTTTTTTAACAGAGTTATCATTTATTGCATTGAGGGTCACTCTAAACTACAGACTACAAAAAGTGTACTTCGTTCTGCTTCCACCTGCCTTTAACACACAAAACAGTGTTGAGGCCCGTATCCAGGATTTTGGCTAATTTATGCACAGCCACACCCACAATATAGTTACACCTTTTGTAACAATGAAGTTGCAACATAAAATATTATCACGTTGGTAGTGAATAATTCGATATTAAAAATAAGCTCTCTTTCTCTGATTTCCATGGATAATTCTGTATAAATGCTTTAAATATTTCATCAACGCTCAGAACTGAATGGTTCACATGATAATGTGTAGACTCTTTTGATCATTTTAATGTTTTAAGGTGAAGCTTGATCTTTCACAAGAACATGATAGATTCATTGTACAAATTCTGTAAATATTTAGCTATAACCCACCATTGTGTTAGCGATAAAATAGCTCTAAAAATACCTAAATAATTGATCTGTTAGAGAAGAAATTTTTTCCTGCGGGAAAGGGGGATTACTGGTAACCCCAAATCCCCCCCCCCACCCCACCCCCCTTGTCACCCTTAGCAACTGGTTTGATAAACATATATTGTATAACATTCGTGTCAGCCATTATTGTTGCGTGTGATGTGCATTTGGCCCTTGAGCTGTCATCTCAAACAGTTTACTGTGGCCCATCCAGTCTCCAGTATCCATCTGACCTCAAATAAATTAGAACCACCCACCAAGACAGCTCATAGGCCAAAAGGCAATGCACATGCACATAGGCTACAATAATGACTGACATGTTATTCAATGCATGTTCATCACACCAGTTGACTAGTGCGACACAATATTTTTTTGCTGTAAGATTAGCTAATGGGTGATCATGAGTAAATAGTCCTTGCAGGCTGTACTGAATTTTTTAAAAAATCAGTGTTTTACTCATGATCACCAATTAGCTAATCTGTTTGAGATGACAGCTCAAGGGCCAAATGCACATCACACGCAACAATAATGGCTGACACGAATGTTATACAATATATGTTTATCAAACCAGTTGCTAAGGGTGACATAATTTTTGCTATATCCCTCGTCTGTAGGTGGTAGATAAGTGGGTGGCTGTGTGCAACACACAAATTTTTTTTGTAATTCAGTACCTTCTACTAGACTATTTCATTCTATCTGCATTATCACAAATATTTGGCACAAAGTTTTGATGAAATGAATAAAATATCCTAAAGAATTTTTACACACAGTACATTACTATTGTCCGCTAGGTATTGAATAAATAAAAGGTTTAATTAATCAGTATAATAATGAATATCTATAGTATGTCCAGGCTGAGTTGGCGCAGTAAAAACCGTTGAACGGAAATAGCTATGCTTCCGGGGTTTACACCATTCTAAAGCTTGTGTTGAAACAGTCCAGAAAAATTAATATAATAATAGCACATTTTTCTCTTTTTGATAGCCAATATTGTTGATTATAACTTAACCCGACATTTCGACTTCTTGCCAAAGTCCTCTTCAGGGGTTAATTGAGGTCGAACTCTCCTGGTGATATAATAACACAAAGTAAACAGCAAGATTTGTGGAGGGTATGCTTACTGTTTATTATGTCCTGGAGGGTGATTTGCACACAGCATGAATAGCCAGCATCCAGGAAGCTCTAAACCTATGTCTCTATTAAACTTGTTGTCAGGTGTCATCTGTATGTGTAGAACTTCCTTGATCTTCAACTCACGATTCTTACTGGCTCTGTCTGCAACTCTTACGTCTTCCCATTTAATGGGATGATGCTGCTGCCAAGCATGTTCAGCAATGGCTGAAACCTTCTCATCACCTCTCTACAAGCATCCTAATGTTCTTTTACTCTCTGCTCAAGCCTTCTAGTTGTTTCACCTATGTATACTTTACCACAACTGCAGGGTATACTATAAACTATGGATGACTCTGTGGTAATAGGTATAGTATCTTTGACTTTAGTAAGACGTGATCTCAGTGTCTTACCTGACTTAAATGCTGTTTTGATGTCAAAGTCTCTACACACTCTCTGAATGCTCTCCCTCAATCCTGCTATGTATGATAAAACCTTTCTCTTGCTTAGTATCTGTGTGATCTTTAGAAGGTAACTCTTTAGAGCCTTCCCTAATGGTTGCGTTGTCATAACCATTACTTTGAAGTACTTGTGTGTAGGAGTTTCTCTTCTTCCTTCAAGTTTTCACTCATATTGGTTACCCTCCTCTCTCTGATACAAGCATCTCACTAATCCTCTCTGTACATGATTAGGATGATGAGACTTAAAGTGAAGGTATCTATCTGTGTGTGTATGTTTTCTGTACACAGTGCAGGCATACCATCACTCATCTCTTTAATAAGCAATCCAAAAAAGGTAGCTTACTATCTTCCTCTGATTCCATGGTGAATTTTATAGAAAGTCTTACAGAATTTAAATGGTCCAACAAATGTTTTTCACTTCCTTTCTTAACTATGCAAAAGGTGTCATCTACATATCTCTTCCATAAAATAGTAAGCTGTAACATATTAGCTAGATCCTGGGAGGTAATTCACCTGAGCCAGCCTAACAGCTTAAAACCCTATAGACTGAGGACTTACTCTGGTGGCAGCGACCTAATAGAGCGGTCTCTCCTGTCACAACTTGGTGTACTGAGCCTAAATACCTGAGCCTATCCACCAAGCTGCGATCACACAACATGCAATGTTAAAACTTGAAATTTCACATTTGTTACCCTATTTTACATTCATTCTTGCTAGAAGCAATATAAATATATATAATTATATGTATAGGCTACACCATGATGTGGTGGTTGGTGCAGGAAGCATAAATCACATACTGACCTAACAGAGGGATGCAACTGACTTGTACTACGGCTCTAGGCTATAGGAAATACATAAAAACTAATTTTTTATTGGACAATTTTCTTATTCACCTCCTAGGAGGTGGGCATGAAATATATTTACCGCGAATTGAACAATCTGATTGGATGGTTTGAATGTACCATGGTACAAACTATATATAATAATAGCAAATTTTTTTCGTTCTAACAGCCAATTTTTTGACGTTCCAACTTCTTGCTGAAGTCCTCTTCATATTATGTTCCCCCTCACACCCCCACACCCCTCCCCCTCCCAGGCAAATAATCCTATATGAATCTCTGCATGACATTAACAGAAGTGTTTCATCCGACACCAGTGAATAAATATCCTAGCTTTGATTTCTTAAGATTTGATTCTGCTCTAGACTAATAGTCCTGCAACATTTTGCTTTCTTTTTAATTTTCTGTTTATGAGAAAAGGGGAAAGTTGCTAGTATTGGGAAAGCCATATTTTAAGCAGTTATGTCATGTGTTGTCTTTCTCTACGGCAAATTAGTATTACTTGCAGACACATCATTTGTATTGCTCAAAGTTCGTATAGCTACTCATCGTGAAATTGGCTTTGTTCTTCATACAGAGAAGTACTGCTATTTGAGGGAAATGATTCAGGTTTGTGGCTTCAAAAGTACTAGGAGAAGATAACAATGTTAAGACATAACATTACTGTTGCAGCTGGTGATCTATTACTGCATATACCAATGCAACTACGACAGTCTTTAACTTTGCTCAGACACTAAGGGTAAAGATACAAAAATACAATATCAACTGATGATTTGTGTTAGCAACTGCTCTTTGCTCATGCCTTCACAGGTTGTGACACAACCTCAAGAATTTTTATGTTGAGTTGGTATGAAGGCATCATTCCAAATTCTTGTCTAAAATGATCAAATATTACCGTCGTGTTCAAAGGAGTTTATTACACTGCGTCATTCAGGAGCTACCAGTGAAAGCCTGGGCAGAAAAGCAATGATCATTCCGCTTGGTCGAAAGGACACAGAATCATTAGAATCTGTGTGCTACAACATGCTCATAGAAGGTATCTTCAGCTAAGCTCTAGCTAGTCATTTGTTACATTGAAACATCTTCCTCCTACTGCAGCATTCACCTCATTTCATTGCCTTAGATCTATTACCAGTTGATAGTCTGGGTTGAACAGAAGGTGGCAGAGAGATATCACAAGTTGGGGCAAAAAAAATGACTATTTCCAATGATGCCTGAGATGTAGTTGTAGGCATTATGTTTACCCTGTCATACTCTCTGTGGTGGCTGCTAGCTGCAAGATCCATACATGTACAACTGGCAGACAGCTAATGACTATGAATGACTAAATTTACTTTCACTGAAGGATTCTATATTGCTTTGTGTATTTATATGTATCCAATAAAAGATTATTGGCTAAGAAATTAGATGGTACCAGTAATTCAGGTAAAAGTGAAATAAACTGAAGTTATAGCCAGCAAACAACATCTCATGAATATTAATTAGCTTGTGAGCAGATAATACCCAAATAACACATTTCTATTGGTCAGATTTTGGTAGATTTTTAGTATGTTGAACGTGATCTGGAACAGTACCAGAATCCATTGAAAAACCTTTTGTAGCAATTATTTTAGGGTTAAATGATTAAAATGATTAGACTAGTGTGAAGGACATAAAGTAATACTGCATGTGTGTGGCCATGGCTAAAGGTGTAGGTGATGTATTGGATTCTTCAAATGACTGCTAAGGACTTCCAAAGTCCATTACATCAAACAAGTAAGAGAGTTTACATGCTTAAACAAACAGCTCGACGGCGGCATTCAGCCGCAGTCTACATTAGTAGCTCTAGATCGTCCTATACAGCATTCAACTGTTTTTAGCACACAACTAGCAGCTCATATAAACTATAAACTATGAGTGGTTAGTTTTAACCAGGTATATATTAAATATAGCCAGGAAAGAAACTGTCATAACTTCTAACATTTCTCAGCAAGTGAACTTACGGTAGCCCCGTTTTCACTTATGGGTGTAGACGTTCTTGCACGTATGAGCTACTACAATCATGTGACCTTAATTGGTTTTTGGTTTCGGTTAGTGCATTCCCCTTTTATCACATTTGTGGTCATGCCAACTCAACCTATACATACTACATTATTTTTCTACATATGGAAGTCGTAAGAAGGAAAAGATATATGGTACAAGTTGATTACAATTAACCCTCAGCGCACATGCACAAGAGTCATTCATTCATTCATTTATTCATTCATTCAGTCTGTCACTCTGTCAACAGCTGATCTCAAAGATGGCAGACTTTTATGCTGTGAAAGAGGAACTCTGACTAGATGACAATTTCAGTCCCTTTAATTTGTCACTTTTTGCAGCTAAGGTAAAACCCATGAGCACTCTGCCCTGACTCAACCTAGCTGGTTAACCCTCTCACCGTCAGATAAAATTCAGTAATTGTATTTTTTCTATATTAATTGTTTAAAAATAAATATAAAATTAGGAGTTCAAAAAAGTACCTAGCAACCATATATCACGTGAAAGTACATGTATTGTTCAACATTTTTGGTCAAATTTGGTTGCTTAGCAACAAACCACAAAGTGGTTATTGAGACCACAATATAACTATATCATAACAAAGTGATCTGTATACGTTCCAGTGCAATATCAACAATTGTTTGTGCATTTTTAGATATTTTTTACTGTTATAATTAGACAGTTATCTCAGCCAGCAATGATGTTGCTCACTGATGATACCAGGGGAGGCGTGACTGATAGCTCGGCAGAAGAACATCAAGAATAAAATAATACTTCCACTCCTCTGCACACACTCACTCTTCCTCTTACTCATACTCTTCATTTTTCATCCATTCATTACTTTGTCAATCTTTCTTCATGCTTTGAACATAATCAGTATTACCATCATCTCAATATTCTGACCTTGCAGAAGTAGAGACATCATCCTTTGAATGAATATGAAGTCCAAGTAATTCAGAGAGCAAACAAATCATTACTCATTGCTGGGAGTTTATAAAAAAAATTTTTTTTACAGCTATGACCAAATTAGCGCCATATTCCTGGGAAAGCTATGTATTAGGCATAATAAAACTTACTGCCATGTTCCCAGGAAAACTATTTCTTACTTTTTTCTCCAATATACTGCGTAAATAGCTGTTTTTGTTACCTGCAATATCAAGTTCCAGACCCTCTTCGACATAGCTGCTGGTATGTTCGCTACCTACAGTGCTCTAGTAGCTCTCAAGTTGAAAACTAGTAGCTTCCTCAATCAGCAATGAAATGACAGCTTTAGCGGGCAAGTCCAACTCTCTATCCTTGACAGTAGTACCTCTGCGGTAGCTATATAGCTCCTGTGGGCTCTGGACGCTGCAGCTAAGCTTTAGCATTTATCGTTCAGGGGAAAAATATTTTTCCCGCATTACGTCATCCTTGAGCGCCTATAGGTGCTTGTGCCAGTTAATGGGTGAAATTAAAGCTTGTAACTGGATTGAGCAATGGGATAGATAGATATTACTTTTTAAAAGTCAGGACAGACCAAATGACCAAACAAGTACATAAGTAACCCACAAGATTTTTTATTTTAAAATAGTGAGATAAATTAACTATTGTGAATTATGAAGTCAATTTATACATTTATTTATCATGTAATTCTTTTATGCCATATTCTATATAGTCTCAATAAACTAACCTTGTACTTTCAATACTGGTGATGTCACTCCAGGATCTGTCGTATCAGCATTATCAACAATGTATGTGTAACTTCCAGGTAGATATCCATTCATTTGTAGAGCAGTTCTGTACATCTGACTATCACATGGAGGATTGCCTGTATGTCTAGCACCTCCTCCTCCTATAAAGAAACCATTACCAGTAGTAATCACACTTCCATTCCTTGTCCAAGTCACTGATGTAGCTTGTGCTCCTGTAGTTATTCCTTCTATGACTAACTGTAGATGAGTACGATTTAGAAATCGGTGAGTATTAGATTCAATATTTATAGTAGCATCAGTGATGGCACCTACAACAACACAAGTTTAAGTCACGAGTATCACAAAAGTTGTTGCAACAGGATTGTGAACAAGTGTACTGTTATATTTCCTTGTTTATGTAATATTCTAAACTGCCAATATAAACTTTACCCTACATTTAGACTTCTTGCCAGAGTCCTCCTCATGGGTCAAGGATAGGCTGGAGGAAAATGCTAGGTGAACAGAAGAGAAAAATTAGAATATGAATTGAGGTTGGCAGAAGAAGAGAGAAGAAGACAGGATAAACTGGAAGAGGAAAAAAGGAGAAAGGTGGAAAGAGCGGAGTACCAAGAAAGGCTTGAGCGCTTAGAACAACAGAAAGCATCAAGAGAAGAGGAACTGCAAATAGCTCAAAGAAGGGAGCATACTATAGACAGGCTACCACCCTACAAAGAGCGTTCTGAGGTCGACTTATTTGTGGAATCTTTTGAAGCTGAATTACTGCAGGCAGGCATTCCAGAGGATGAGTGGAAGAAAATTTTGATATCAAAGTTACCACCTAAGACGAGGCATCATATTAGTGAAGTGGCACACAAGGTGAATTCAGCATACAATGATGTAAAGACAATTTTGTTTCAAGCTGCTGGCCAGACATTGCTGGAAATAGGCATGAAGTTGCTAGAAAGACGACCTGAAAATTCTAAGTCTACTAGAGATTGGGTGAAATCTCTTTTCATACTTGCGGATCATGTTTTCATTGATTGCACATCCAAGTCTGAGATGATAAGAAGACTGGTATGTGCTCTTACCAGAGCTAGTTTATCTATTGATGACCAAAGACTCTTAGATGCCAGAAATGTGGTCACTTGCTTCAGCCAATAGTCTACAAAACAAGGAGAAAGAGAGAGACCAGAGAATACAGGGACGAATTCCTTATGTGATTACTTGCTTTATCTGTGGGTGGCCAGGACATAAGGCATCAGACAAGATAGAAAAGATGTAAGATCGGAGGTTACATGTTTTAATTGTGGTATTTCAGGACACATAAGCCCAGATTGTCCAAAGTTGAATGGAATGCAGAAGGATGGATGGTGGGTCTAAGGGTAATAAAAAGCGAGTGAATGCTGTGAGTATAGGAAACTCAACTTTTAAAGTGCGTGGTTTGGTGAATAATTTGGAACCTGACATAATTTTAGATACGGGGGTAGAGGTGACAGTAGTTCTGGAAAGTTTTGTCACGTTGAATCCAGTAATTGATGATGGTGTGAATATTTGTGGTCTTCGAGGAAATTCTTATGTGGCTAGGTTGGCCAAGGTTAATTTTGTTATGCAATCCTAGTCTTTCACAAAGTTAGTAGCAGTGTTATCTATTGATGATGTGTGTAAGCCATTACTAGTTTCATGCTTAATGAGCGGTGAAGTGACACACTCTTCAGAATAGGAGCAGGATTCAGCAGCGAAGATGTGTCCAATTACTCGTAGCAAATCTAAAAAGAAGATGGCTGAAGTTGAGCATGACGGACAAGGAGATTGTCGAGAGATATGTCCAACTCCTTTTGGACTGGGTGAGGAAGATGTTAATAATGAGTGCATGGATGGTGATTTTTAGTTGAGGAGTGTGAGATGGGTTCTGGGAGTGAGGAATTGATTGAAAACGTATGTAGTTGTGATGATTCTTCGGAAGAAGTAGGGGGAAAGGTGATAGGCAGGAAGATGTGTCGAGGGATGTGGAAAGTAATTTGTTTGGTTGTGGTGAGATACTCCCCACATTTCAACAATATTTAACTGTTGAACTCATGTTTGTATTATCATGTACTTCTCATCTCATTAGTAATTTGATCTTTATGTTATGTGTTTGTATGTTACATTGGTGGCAAGTCTCTGAGTTCTATATACAGTGGCTTAGAGTACCTTCACCCTTCAGTTGTACATTATCCTTAAAAATCCAAAATACTAAGACTTAAAACTATTTGTTGGGTTTGGTACAACTCTGGTGGCAGTGTACCTTCCTGGGACTAGCCTTGATAAGCTTGACTGGGGTATCATCAAGCTGTTCTTTCCCACAGAAGAACAGAGAAGAGGGAGGAAGCCTAGATTAAACTCCTAGCTATTCCCGACTCTACGACACGTGGTAATGATTGAATTGATTTGTGTGAGCTGGGTGCACCAGATGTTGCTGACAACAATGAAGAGACAGAGTTGCTGAAACAGGAAATTATGTCAGATGTGGCTTATTGTTTCACAGACAAATGGTGCATGACCAAGAGTTTAAAGATAGATTGGTAGTTCCCAAGTCAAAGAAAAGCATGCTTCTTAAATTAGCTCATGAATTTAGTGGTCATGTTGGGTGTAAGAGAATGAAGGTACTAAGTTTACATGGCCAAACATTACAAAAGACAGTGAACTACATGTAAAATCTTGTATTACTTGTGCCAAGGTGAATAAAGGAGGTAGGGTACCGACAGCTATGATAGAACGTCCAGTTATGTCACAGCCATTTGAAGTTATAGCATTGAATATAGTGGGTCCATTACCTCCTGGGAAGGGAGGAATGTGTTTCATACTTACTTCATGTTGTATGGCTACCAGGTGGCCTGATGCTGTGCCACTAAAAACAGCTACATAGACTTCCCCATACCACCCTCAAGGAAATAGAGTACTTGAGCAGTTCCATGGTTCCTCAATCCCATGTTGGCTAAGGCAAGGCAGAAGAATATTGATTGGATCAATTTTTTACCATTAGCACTGTTTGTTTTGAGGCAGGTGTATAACAGAGATCTTGGAATATCACCTCACGAGTTGGTTTATGGTCGAAAGTTATGTGGACCTATGGATATTTTATATACAGGGTGGATAGATGATTCACTGAAAGGGATGACAGTTACCAAGTGGGTGAGTGAGTTGGCTGAGAAACTAGAGGTAGTGAGAGATGGTGCTGTTGATGTGGTCTGTTAATTGGTTGAATAGTATGTGGTGTATCATGTGCTTTATTGCATCATTTTGAGTTTGTTGTATATTCCATTGTCAGTTCTGTCAAAGTCCCTGTTTCTTGAGCTTGTCTTTTGTATCAAAGAACTTAAAAATAAAATATCTTTCAAAAGACCTGTGCAAAACAGCCACGCTTGAACTCAGGTGGCAGTGAATACTTGGGAGAATAGTTGGCCCAAGTATCTGTGCCCCTACCCTATTCCCCCATAGTTTGTAAGACCTAACTGCAAATGGTCTCACCTCTGTTGTAGTAGCTCTGTGCCGTCTATTTCTGTACTATTTACATTTGTGTCCATTTATTCAAATATCTTCTTCCCATCTTGTATTACATTCCCTCATCCTTACCTCTAGTTATATACACCAGTTTTTCCTCATACCATTTCAGTTGTTGTATTTTCTGCCTTGTTTAAAGATTAAACTCTTTATACACCTTAAGAGTTAACCCTCCAGGTGATTGGGCAGCCCCAGCGACTCTGGTGGCAGCCCACTCTCAAGTATTCAGTTAACCCTGAATAGCTTCGATCCTGTGGCCTTCAGTTAACCCTGACTGGCCCGGTTCCCTCACAGTTAATACCAAGCTAACATAATGTAACTTTGATTGTTGAGATTCACTTAGCTGTATATTAGCATTACTAAAGCAGTTGAAAAACATTCAGTAATGTCACAGTTAGATTCACTTATAGTAAACACATGCTCAAGTAGTACAAATTTACAATAAAATTGCTGCACCACTGCTGTGTGTTGAAATAACATTACTCAGGGCTGTAGTCAGCTAATTTGAATAGGTAAGGCCAGGATATGGATGTGGCTTAAAAGGAAGTGGGTATGGACCAACTAATGGTGTTCATTTGTTTCATTGGTATAGTTAATATAGCCTATGAACAGTAAAAATGTAACATTGAATTAACTCTTCAATTAATATTATAGTTTAGAACCAAATTCGAGTAAGCTGTATTGTCTCTTGTTTCATAGTAGCAAGTCAAAGATGACAATGAACATAGTCTTCTGCTTCATTGTAGTAAGCCATCTCTATCAGGTAGCTTGGAATGGTCATTTTACTGTTTTTATCCAATATTCTCCTTAGGACAACAAAAAGCTGTAGGTTGCTTAATGGATCGCTTGCCATTTGTGGTAAAGCACATCACTAGCAATGATGTTTTATGGGTAAGTTTTGATCAGTATGAATTATCAGCAATCAGATACGATCATACCTTGCATAAAGTATTTGAGATGAGATAAACTTGAGTTTTACTGGACCACTACTCATTAGAACCCTAACATGCATGCCTGCTGAGGGTTTGTTAAACTTACAGTCTCCATGTACAAGTGGAATCCAACCGACACTTGTTAAATATAATGTAAATATTATCTTGAATGCTAAAACAATTATAAATACATTGTACATGAATCAAATTTAATATTAATTTATCATTTGTAAGAGATAGAATTTT
>WLWI01002515.1_pt1 | contig 15830 bp, 7 predicted proteins | sample 6701501 | NCBI WGS metagenome assembly WLWI01 (sample SAMN12718690, study PRJNA515312) | sponge metagenome | isolation source: marine sponge | host: Mycale hentscheli | place: New Zealand: South Island, Marlborough, Capsize Point | collected 2014-11-01
TACAGTGTGTATTTGTGTTTTTAAATAACAATTATACACCTACATCATTTCAACAAACATTATCCCTGGTGGCGGCACTACCAGTTGGACTACGAGGATAAGGGAAAGTCATTCTTGTGGCCCAACAAAACAGGCAAGATGGATGCAGTCATTTGGAAAATGCATGGGCACTGTAAAGTTGAGGGAGAAGTTCCCCCTGTCCTCACAGTAATAGAACCCTCTCATTTATATGAATTATAAAATCAGTATTTGATGTCAATAAAAGTATCTTATGTATGTTTCTATACACACCCAAGACAAATAAAGTCAGCTGGTTCCATTAAAATGAACAACAATAGGAAACTCAGTTGGAAAAAGATTCCATCAAAAGATCACATTCCCATTGATAATATATCCCCTTACACAGTAATAACAGCAACCTTTATGAACCCATATGCTGTTTGGTACAATCAAGGTGAATTGTGTGTGTGTGAATGTGACTGAATGGCACTGAATGGCAAGGTGTTAATTGCCAGGTTGTACAATCAGGTTGAAGTGAGAAAAACAGAGTAAGGGCCAAGGAAAGAGATTAAGATTGGGGAAGAATTAATAAAGACAGAGTGTAGGGAAGAACATAGAAGGGACAGAAGAAAAGAGCGAGGGTGGGTGAACAAAGTGATATATTAAGTCAAATGAGTGCAGGTTTTCCGAGCGCACGAGGCCACATTCACATTCACACACACAATTCACCTTGATTGTATCAAACTGCATATAAGCTGTGGCTCAGTTCAGTTTTATTCATTTCTCGTGCCACTTGAATGCCCACAAGGCCGAGAATTTATGGCTTATTAAATTTATATCTGTCAAAGGAGAATAAGCACTCGGTTAGCTCTGTAGCTCTGCTACATCTAAACCAACCAGCTAAATTAGTTTGTAGATGAAATTGAAACTATATCTACTGCTAATTTAAGTTAAAGTATTAAATATTATATTTTTAAATAGCTGTGCTTGTCTATTTTATGTAGTGAAAAAACTATTTGGTGCAATATAAATATAGAATAATAGATATTGAAACGAAGTAATACTTAGGAGAGGGGAAGCCAGGTGTCCTATGCCATAGATTTTTAGTAGGCAATAGACAACAAACAGTATCACAGCACCAGCTTTGGGCCACAGGAGTTGACAAGGATGAAGCTATATACTGTTGTATTACTACCAAAAGGTTTATACCGATTATTGTTCACTTCTTCTGCAGGCAACAGCAACTGTAAACTACTGAAAAAAGTGGAGTAGTAGGTCCACAGCAATTAGACAAGTTTTCTCTACACAATGCTGCCTCAGGTACAGAATTGGGTGAAGTTAGTGTTCTAAACTAAGACGAGGATTTTTTGTTGCCACAGATGAATTCCCTGTCATGTCTGACCTGCAGTGTACCCTGAGAAAGGACAATCCAAGAATACCATTTCTCTCTTCATATACAATGAATATTGCATGATTATATCTACCAAATAGTGTTCATAATCCAATCATACGTGAGGAATACACAATTAGTGTAAGAAAACTGCCAAATAAGTTAATGAACACAGTACAATAACAATTTTAAGTATCAATAGAATGTATATTTGGGAACTGGTGCACATTCAGCACAACTTTATCACATAATGAGTAATTCTAATGGCTTGTTTATACTGTTCTTTGACATACTACCTCTCGAATGTCTGAAGCTAAACTTGATAATTCAATATCCTCTAATAGTTCAATAAGACCTTCCCATGTTGTGGGATAATGATATGCTCCGTCTTTACTGCTGAGCCATAAACGCATGACTTCTTTGCAACGATCTTGTACTCTGTGGGAGTTGAGTTCTATTTGTTGGGTGAGAGCAGGATTGAATTCAAGTAGGTCACTGATGTCATTCCATTTGGGACTAAGTTCTGAGATTATTTGAATTCTTTGCTTCTTGTTATTCGAGTCAGTCCACTTTAAAAGAACAAGATTTCTCATAGTTAAGGGATAATCTAAATTACATTGGAAGTAAAATTAGTGACATTACAATTCAAGCTTCAGTTTAAGCCTGGGAACAATTCATTTATTTTATATCATCATACAAATAGATGTTCTGCAGCTCAGGCAGAGTTTCCCAGCTTAGTTCTTGGCTATTTTGTGTTTGTAAAAATAATGTTATAAAGTTACAACAATTGTGTGATTTGATGAAATTTTATACATGTAATAGTTAATTTTTATTTAAAACTTTAGGGAGAACAAGTATCATAATTGTAATAGCAATTATACTATCTTACATTATTTACAATACTCATAATTGTATAAGCCTTCTGTCTAAAACTGACATTGTGTTTCTTGCAATTTTTGTCACCTAATTTTCACAACTGTAGATGTAATAGATTAAACATATAAAATCTGAAATGTGATAATTACATACCCTATACTATCTCTGTGTATAATTTTAGTGATATTGTGCAATAATAAAGTAACCAATTTTTTCTTATAACTCATTCATTCATTTATTTCATGCTAATACATTCCGTCAGTTCGAGAGTGATATAAATAAGTAGTTGCTGTATTTCATGTGCTCAAATCCCCTAATACAGGCCACTTAGGACTGATCACTTTCCATAACTCATAATTATCCGTATTTAGGAACAATTACACTTGCAATAATTATAAATGTAAATAATAGCCATTATTGTATTGGTAAAGCCTCTTTAATCCACCAATTATGGCTCCTCTCCAGAGGGTCAGGGGTTTCGAAAAGGTGTTCAGACAGTACATCAGTGGTAATCTGTTGAGTACGAAACTGCAGCAAACGGTACTACTCAACAGTATAAAGGTAAAATGTGACAGTGTTGGTAGTTGTGGGTTGTCGTAGCTCAATGGCTAGACACTAGTGACTAAAGCCAGGGGTACTAGGTTTGATTACCAGGTGACAACTGCGATTTTTCACATTTTACCTTCACTGCTCTATAGACCCCTTTAAAAGTGAGAAAGGTTCAATATACCTATAAAATTAACTTTGAAGAATACTTGTTACATATTCAAGTCGCACAATTATTTTGTAACCTTTTGTGTTTGTTTTAAAGTTTCTTCCCTCATTCTAGCAGCAGTTTCTCGCCAATTTTTTTGATCATTATTATTACCACCCTGACTCTCTACCAACTAAATGCTACATGTAGAGCATCAAAAGACTTTTTGTGATGTAATTTGGAGAGATTCTTCCAGGGAAACTTTCTTTTCACTATAGCACTGTTCAAGGTTTGTCGTAGCACTGCTCAAGGTTTGTCGTAGCACAACTCAAGATTTGTCATAGCACTAATCTACTGTAAGTAGTTCATAATATCTGAATTTTATTTATGTTTGGGTGTACCTATGAAATGGTTGAATTATTTTGGTGAATTATTTTGGTGTTTTACATATAATGTACTTACTACATGAGTTAGAGTGAGATATGGTAAAATATTTCATGAGTAGGCTAATTTATTATCACAGAGCAGAGGAGAGTCAAAATAAAGACTGAGAGTGAAATATCTAGCCATTATCATTCTGCAGAGTATAATAAGTGATTTATTCCATGCTAGTTGTCTTCACTGAAGTAGTTTGTTTGTAACTCTTGGTGTAAAGTTGGCAGTAAAACTCTCCAGGTGTTCCCCACACCACCAGTTGATATTTTAGCAGCTGCTCTAACCTGGTTGGGTAGGCTCCACTAGAGTAAGGTAGCTGTAAAAACCATGAAAACTGGTAAGGCAGGCTGGTTACTATAACTACTAGAATGAGCTTGTGCAATACAGCCATGAGATTAAAAACTATATGATAACATGAGCTCATGGGTCTAGTACCTAAAAATTACAATGAGAAGATATCTAGGTGGAATAAATATACATAATACATCCATATTATATTCAATTGTTTGCTCATTAGAAAATAAGAATCTGGATATTGAACTTTACAAATTCTGTTGTGATTTCAACAAGAAGTTATGCTTATAATCTGTAGTATAGTTTAGTGCCTGAGAATAGCACACATCTTTTTCTTTTACTAATGCTGGGCTTGGAGTAGACTTGCACACCTTTTAGGTCCCGGCTAATATAAATAAACTGAACCCTTTTACTCATTACAATGTGTAAAATAGTACTTGACAAGCTGGTCCTTCATTGTTGTACACTTTACCCTCATGTCACATTATAGTAGCTGGTAGAGAGGAGTGCTCGAAAAAGAGGTGTCTGGATAGTGTGAGTTTGAGTGTATTGCTATTTGTGACAACTTTAAACTTACTTTAAAGTTACTATAATACATTTGTACTGCCACAGTATTGAGAATAAAAACTCTGTTCATGTAGATCAATCTTAAAGTATGCCTGCGTCTTGCCATATAATGTTACTATAATGCACTCATTTATCACAAACATTCAGAAAATGACTCCAATTGAGTAGATCAGTTAAAATACGCAGTTCTTACTTAAAATGTATTACTTTAAATGTAATTGTACACCATTGAGTGGTAGTAGCTATACAATAGCTTACCTTTTGACCCCTTAGTTTGAATCTTATCGGATACTGTATTGTCTATCTATAAATAGATAGTCATTAAAGCATTAAAAAAAATATATATATATATATAAATTCATATACTTACCATTTGGAACCAAATTTTTTGTTTTGCACTTTTTAGCGACACAATTTTTGTTTTTCTTCGATTCTCCAAGCACTTCATTTTTGTAGATTTCTCATTTTCTAGTATGCATAAATGAAATGAACTCTCATTGGGCAAGTCATGTACACATTCAAATCCATACTGAACTCTGGCATTGGTGTATTTGAGGTTTTTATTAACTTCCATAAGCATATCATATATAGTACTTCTAATGTGAGTACATTGAACAGAAGTGGGCGTGGTCGAATCACACTCCCTAAACAGAACGACTTTAATAAAGTACACACAGTTTATGATAGTTACTGTGTCATAGTCATCCTTCACCAGAAATTCAATCTTGTTTCGACAAGGATCATCTTCTTTGAGTGTCCATTTAGGATTCTGCTTGCAAATAATTGCTATTATGAGAGATGAAAATACTCCGAGGGGTAAATAGCCGCTCTTGTATCTGTACATAATCGGTGCTACCTCCACTGAAGATGAAATTGTTGACAGTTCGTCTTTTGTAGCACTTCTCAGAATGCTAGGCATGAAGTAAGTGACCTCAGTTCTATCTTCAGTCACAGGAAGTGGAGCTAAGATATTGTGATGCTTAAATAGTACAATAAGCTTTTTAATGGGTATTAAATCTCCTGTATTGTGATGAGCAGCTTTTTCCAAATCTAATTGCGTAAACTGAGCTTTTGACTTAAACTTTTCAGCAGCTGCTATTCCTACATTGCTAAATACAAATGTTTTCTTGACTAGCTGAGTTGCAGCCTCAAACAATAACTATAGCACATACACATTGCATTTTTTAATAAAAACATTTAAACACTATATCTGACCAACCTTAGTATCACAAATAATGATGTCCTCGAATCCTTGTACTTCAGAATAATATAACAGTGAACCTACTCGATAGTGGAGAAACCACAAAACTTTAGGCAAATCTTCATGGCTAATTCCGAGATCTTTAGCAATGTCTCTACACTCATCTAGTGTCATAATTTGTTTGTCTTTGGAACGCATTATGATGTTAAACATTAACCACGTACAAGGAATATGCACTTTACCAAGGTTCTTTTTTATACAATTTTCGAATGTTTGTCTGGCTTCAACAATCTCTTCTTTAGTACCGCTCATATTGTTCATTGATAATGTAATTTGATCTTCACTGGCATACTCAATGATTCCTTTGTTAAAAAAGTCAGTGTATTCTATTTTTTTTTTCAAAACTTCATCTCTTTCTTTAAATTCTTCTGGAGTTATCAAGTCTCTAAATGTACCCACAAACATAGCCTTAGAAGAACATGGTATACAGTTTTCTGCCTTATTTAGTTCTGTTATTGTTGAAGAATGATCTTGTTCGGCAGGAACATCTAAACAAGCTATGCTAGCTAGTGTTTGGAATGTTATTTCCTCTAAAGTTACAATGGAGTCTTCCTTGTCTGTACAGACTCCTTCTTCATCAGTAGAGTATATTTTGTAAACTTGATCAAAAGAATCAGTAAGTCGACTAAATATGAGATTTAGTGAAGGCCCCATGAGAAATCGAGACATAAGATCTAAAAACTCAGTCTGTCCTCCATGGTCAGTAGTATTCAAATATATGACATCTTCAAGTAAACATTGTACTCTCTCATAATCTTTATTAGCCATTGCTTCTTCATATGTGGGATATACTTGAGCAATATTTATAGGTAGAAAATTGCTTTTGCTAGCTTCATGTGTTTGAATAAGTGCAGGTAGACTATCTGACTCATTTGTGGATGATTTTTCTTTCACAATGATTTTAGGTGAAGAATTTGATTTCCCATTTTCTGACAATTGTGTGCTTGTATCTAATTCTTTAGTAGTAAATTGGGAATTTTGCACTGGAGTGAATGACATATCTGTGAACATATATATAGTTATATTATAATTGAATGCTTTGCACAAGCTATTACACAGTAAATTAAAAACAATGGTAATTTATTTCTATAATTGCAAACAAGAGGCAACAATAATGTGTTGATATTGAGATAACATTTCTGACCTTACCATTTATAGATTGGTAAATGATGCCATTGAGAAAAGTAGACTCCCCTACTAGATTCTTCTCATTCCATTGTCCTTTGTTCACAAATCCAACAGATTTTTTAATGCTCTGAATGAAGAGTTGTTTTCTGTCTGCTACTCCAGTACTTGGTAGTTCATGTTCCATTTTAGCTTCAATAAAGTTAATGAATTCTCCAAGTAGTCGACGTAGAGTGGAACTTTTTCCTGAACGAGGTAAGCCCACCAAATTTAAGCGTCCTACAAAAATATCTACACAAGCTTGATTCTTTATGGCTTCTTCGCAAGCATTTTCAATTTCTTTTTCTGTAACTACAAAGATTACAAATTATAATAAACATCCTGTACATAATCTATTCATTACATCCCATTGTTATATGATAGCTAGGTGTACTAACTTGGTAAGTTTGCACCATTTTTTTGCCACTAGGCATAAATAATGTGCATACTATCTGCCCAAGGATATAGCTACTTTTTAGTTTTAGTTTAAAAGTATAGCTAATCTTGTGTTAATAATAATTTGATAATGGGGTTTACAGCTATAATAAGGATGTTGGCTACAGCTACAATGAAGTACAATTGTTTATGAGTTTTTCCTGTTCTTGTTGTGTTTTATTTAGGGATCATAATGTTCTCCATTTACTTTTCTCACTTCCACTTTGAATATTTTAAGCCAATGATTAAATTGTTTCTGGAATTGGATTATCTAAAATGTCTCCAACATTTTTGCTAGGATGTAAGTTGTAGCTTCCATCCAAGTATGACAACTCATTTAGTATTCTTAGGAAGGTTCTTTAGAGATGGCATTCTTATTTCTTATTCATAGCTAAGATAAGTCAGTTTTGGGGGCCCAGCAGCATGGACATACCTTATCACCTTCAAAATTACTTAAACAAGAGTCATGTACTTCATTAACTGGTGAAGGATGACCAGAACTTTCAGTTTGCTGAGCAATATCCACAATATTCTGACTGAAATAATCGCTTGACAAAAAACAACCAATGAGTTAGAAAAGAAGAATAATCAACTAGATATGCATCTGATTCAATTATAACAAAGAAAGTTTTGGTGTTAAATCTCAAATAACCTCAACTGTTTACTACAATACTATAATTAAAATGGTCAAGTAAAAAATGCTACATTTATTTGGAAAATGTAAATATAGTAGTAATTTAGAAAAAGTCAATGAGAGATGATGATTATAGCGCACTTAGCTTATTCTAGCAACAATACTTTAATATTGTGCAGTAACATTTTTACTGTTGTTTAAGTGCAGAAAAAGCAAACATCAAATAATCCATTGATTAATAAAGGCATCCATGCATCAACCTAGACCCAATTAATATGTATATTTAGACACTACAAGAACTAATTTGACAGTTTCTTAAAAGTTTAAGTACCATTAATTCATATATTCACATAATATCATTAGCTATCAATGGTAACTCGCTTGTTTAACCAGTTTACCAATGACATTGAATAAAAAACATTTTGTTATGTTTCAAAGATCAAACTGAGGTATAATGTTTAATGTATTATTCTACTTACACCATTATAATACCTAATACACTAATCATGTCAACAACTTGTAATTATAATTACCTTTTAGTAGTTTCTTTGCTAATAGTCTATCTTTATTTCTCAACTCTGAAGAATTTATAATTTCAGATGCTTTCCATTTAGTGGAGGAGGGTACTTTTTCTATATATAAAATGTAATTATGCCTCAGTTAAATTTTATTCTATATATATAATAAAGAATGTAAGGCATAAACATGAACTAATTATTTATTTGTTAAAGCTATCACTTTTCTATAGCACTATACATTCTATTTCCACATTCCAAAGTAATTAAAAACTCAAATTAACAATGTAAACTCAAAATAACATTCAAATGGTTCATTTAATAATTTAAATCTAAATATGAAAAGGCAATTATAAAATTCGTCACAATTTAAGCTTTTCACATTAACAGCAGTGAAATCATGTATTAGGCTAGAAATTATTCAATTGTGTGGAATCGTAAATAAAGTAACACAAGTAAATTATGTTAATTATTTTCTCATGCATTGAACTGATTCAGTGAATAAAATAACACACATGCCATCAGACTATAGTATAAAAATGTTACTTAAATAATCATGTATTTGTAGATGGCATTTTGTTTTGATGATTGACAGTACCTTACTTGATGTCTGTAAAGAGTATAAAAAACACTTGATTGTTTCTTAGAAGGTTTTGTGAGTGAGAAACAAACAGTTGTGATCTTAAATTGTAAAGAATATTTATGGATTGCCGTTTCTTGAGAAACAGTCAATGTCAATGGACAAATGCTACTACCCAATTATGTAATATCAGCTATTTCTCTATTTTGGTAACAGAACTCATCAAAAATATGTATACTGTATTGAAATGTGAGAATAAAATTATATTTTCTTTATGTAATGACTAATATATCTGTATTAGTATAAACAATAATCTGTTGAATAACAATAATAGCTATATTTAAATGAGGCAATATTTATTTAACAGAACTACAAATCAATTATACTGCAACTAAAAGTAATTTATTTTATAATAATTAGTAAACTCACCAATTCTTAATATTGTAGTATCTGAGAGGTAATGATCGTGCTGATCACATCCTCCAAATAGCACTACTTCAGTGAGTTCAGAAGAAATAACAAAAGCAGCTACACAGTGATCATGTCTAGGCTGTGGCAATTTGGCTATCTAAAGTGGCATATATTTATATCAAATATCAAAAATAGAAAATTCTTTGTTAAGAACGACAATATTATTCATAGCAGTATTTCTTACTGGTACAGAAACATGGTAGTAAAAGTTCATTTTAACAAACATCAACTAGCTGCTAACAAATTGTTTGCTAATGATACATAATGAAGTCCATAAGCCAGCAGTCCAATTAATGCAGATACAGGAAGTGCTACATGGAGTACATTCAATTGAACACTTTAAACGTCAACTTTTTTTTCATTTGCAATGTGTATATCAAACTCCGAGCACTTTGAGTTTTTTTTTAATTACAATGTCTGTATAGTGTAGCTCTTCTTCATTCTAACTATATAAATCTAGGGTCTTTTTCCTGAACCTTGCAGTGGAAGTAATTCAGAGGATTCTAAAATGGCTTTAGAATTTCTGTAGCATTATAAATGCTCTACGACGTATACTATAAAAATTTACTATCAGATGAGCTTGTCACTACACTCTAGACATGTCAAAATATGATAGTTGAGGATGAGCAGCATAGAATATTTATTCTTCAAGTGATAAAAAATCTGACATGATTGTTTTGCTTTAGATAACTCTAATGTTGACTGTTCTTGACATTTTCTCATTCATTACTTCTATAGCTCCTTAACATTCACTGATGTGTATCCTCAGAAGTATTCATGCAGTACTCACTTATTTTCATCAAAATTTTAGGCTTGGGCATGTTTTGAATGTAGATGCAAGACCCTCTGATAGTAAATTGTGATTTTAGTATAATGTTATAGAGTATTTATAAATGTTACAGAATGGTATATAAATCGCAGCTATCTTTGTGGGGAAAAATTCTACCCAAACTTAATACAGCCATTATTCTAGAGCCATTTTAGGAGATCTCAAGAATCACTTTTACCATGAGCTTCTGGAAAGTTTCCCAGATGACAGACATATATTGTTAGAAAGAAGAAGAGCTACTCTATCCAGACAGTGTAAATATAAAACCTCAAATTGCTCAGAATTTAACTTGAACCTTGGTTACAAATTGTACAATGGAATGTACTCATGTAGAACTTCCTGCATGTGCATTAAGTGTATTGTTTTTGAACTGCTGGATTGAGGACTGAATGAAATAATTTGATTTCATGCATGAAATTGTGTAGTAATAATAAAGCGATTAGACAAACTACTTAATATACTTAATTATATCTATGAAAAGTATAACTTAACTTAAACTATTTAATTAGTTCTAGAATAGAATTGACTGCAATACTCAAAGTTTTTTACAGGTGAACTTTTAAACACCAATTATCAAGGAATCGTACATGATCCAATAATAATAATTATTAAAAACTAAGGTAATTTTAGTTTAAACAATAAACATTATTTTTTCTTTTAAATATTATTCCTTATGTGCATCAGTTAAGTTTATTTACTTCTACATAGCTATTATTATTTGAGCTATATTATAATAATATGATCTTACCTGTTGCCAACTCTGTGCTCGTACATCAAGACACCAAACATCACTTAAAGCCTTGCCATCATGTCCACCAGCTATTAACAACTGTGAATTGTTGTTGTTATAATCAAGACAAATAGTGGCAGGACGACTTCTTGGAGATGGTTGCGGTGCTCCATGTACAAGTTTTGTAAAACACTATTAGTACGAGAATATAATGTACAATCAAACAAATACTTTACAATATATATTATTAGATGAACTGAAACATTTCTTCATGCATAATTAAATATAATAACAATATCTAAAAGTATCATCTGCATTTTAAAAGCCTATCAATTATGTCAGTAACATGTACTGTATTTTGCTGACACCTGAGTAAGTCCAATCACACTATATACAGTGCTTTGAGGAGATTATTATTTCTCTTAGTATTACTAACTAAAGTAATCAAGCAGTCTATGCTTGAATTGGTCTGCCTGAATAGAATAAAAACAAAGTTCAGTAATTATGATAAGAACGTGCAATGATATAAAATACAACAAAATGAACAATTATGATATTACATGATTCCAGTTTAAAGGCGACTGATGTATGTCGCTGTCAGGATAGTTTCCTGTTTCGTTAAGTGGCTGTTTTGCCTTAGTTCCAATGTTCCCTTAAAACCTCCATTTTAACTAACTCACTAGATAGAAACTTTCAATAAAGGAATAAACTACTTTTGACAGCCTGTGCTGCAACTATCTTTAGTCTGAACTAAGACATTATATATCCTAAATAGATTATTAATTCAAGTCCTCTCTCAATGTGTAATTCATATAAACACTGAGTCTGCAGCACAAAACATTTCAAGTTTTTACATTTATAGCCATGTGCTAATCAGTTTCGAATGTAGTTATTTTACATATAGTCTACATTGTACATATTTACTGGGAGGTGAATGCTATCATTTGTATTATACTGCATAATTTCTATACATGTACATCTTGACTAACCTCATATTATTAATACAATTACGATGATTGAGAGATTACAACAAATTCTTACCATCTGTGCCAAATCTATGAGGTAAGTGTCATTGAGTCTAATACTGCCATCCCATCCACCAAACAAGACGGCATGTGTAGGACTAATGCAGGTGACTATAAAAGCACATCTAGGAGAAGGTCTACTTCCAGTGATCAAGGGAGAAGACCATGTACCTAAATAAAAATACCAATGTAATATTTATTTGGTAAGTTATTTTAAAATATCTATTTTATGAAGATTTCAAATGTCATTTATATAGATTTAGAGCTACTTTATATGTAGTAATTAATATACAAGTTATAATTCAAAAGTATCGTACTTATCGTTATTAGTAATTTACCAAAGATCAAATTTTTGGGTTGACATTATTGGAATAATAAGAATGACTTACATTATGTTAACACAAGTACAAACAATGAATGCCTATGATTTTATATAAACACTTTATATAGCCAAAAATTATTAATCTTAATTACTTCAAAGACTTTATCTGATAAAATGTCTATAATAAATCACATACATAAATTAAGTATTTAGCTGTGAATTTTATAAAAATTATTACTTCAAACTAATTCAATATTTTAAATTATTTATTTTTTGAGGGAAGGTATTCTCAAATACCTCAGTTCTTATGCAACTGCTTAATGTATGTTCACTATTTTAACAAATTTTTTTATTACTATTGATAGACACAGTCACACATAAATAGCTTTATTATTACTATTTACACAGAGCAAGTAATACTTAGTGGTGCCCATTGTGTGAATAAATAGTAAACGAGTCATTTTAGAAGCAATACTAAACACAAGAATACATAATTGGCATGTTTATGCTAATGTTATTCTATTCTATCACTACAAATAAATTCGTACACAAATCAAATTCCTTAGTTCAAAAATCACTGACAGATATACAATATAATCATAACCTGAGATAGAAATTATTCTACTTTCTATTAATGTAGGAAAGAAATGATTGAAAAGTCATTAAAAATCATTACTAAAGACTGATATTAGCACTGTATCTTGAATTTATCACGTCTGATTATATCTTTATAATCATTCCTAATAAATGTTTACAATGTAGTTAAGAGGGTATTAGTTCCACTATGTCTGAAATTATTAAATTTTATTCACATCTACACGACAAAATTAAGTATAGCACAAACATATAAAACATGATAATTACATTACCTAGATCACTTTAACACTACAAATAACTCTAAAAATATTGAATTTGTAATACATTATAAACATCCACTGTATTTTAATTGTATGTATATACTAAATTATTCCAAATTAATTAAAACACAATTTGTAACTTACCTTGTGAAATGTGGTACTTATGAATCTCATTTGTCCAGCCACGACCATTATGAGAATATTTCAACTGAGTAAATCGTGATCCAGACTGCAGTTCACCTGATGGTATGCCACAGCCTCCAATGACGATTAATGAATCATTATAATATATCATTTGACAATCAGATTTCTGCATGGGTCCACTACGATGTGGTGGTGAGAGTTGCATCCATGTCAAGGATCTGGTGTCTAGCTGATGTAATGAAGCAAGGAATGATGTACTATCGCGACCACCAAACAAGTAGAGAATATGATCTGAACAAGCTGTTGCACAGTTAAATATTCCAGGAGGTGGAGTACCAGATGTTGGAAGTTCTTTCCAGGATTCAGTAGAGCACTCATAGATTTGAATTACAGTTCTCAGTTTTCTTTTATTCTCATCAAAGTTATCAACATAACCTCCATAAACATAGAGTTGTTCAAAACTTGCCGAGGCAGCAGCTTGTACTCGAGGTGAAGGTTCATAGTATTTAAGAGGCTGATCTACGATAAAATCATATTATATTTGTATAAATACAATTTCATTTTACAGATACACAAACTACTATAATTTCACTGCACAATTAATGTAAAGATGCAATTGCTGATATGTTAATTTTCTGAATAATTATTATTAATTGAAATGGTTTCTTATGTAATTTGAATTTGTTTAAGAAGTTTTAGTTTTTAAAGTTATCACTTGTCCTGAATTTGGATGTTACCAATAAATGTTTTAGTTGGTATTTAGCTGCTGTTGTTGGTATTTAGCTGTTTTATAATTATAAGCCAGTAAATACCATATTTGAAAATATTGTTTGATTACCAATCCTTCAGTCATCTTAGGCAGCTGTTAACCACAAAGTCCAAAATCAGCAGTCAACACTATATAATACTTGTAATGAATGAAATGCTAACAATCAAATATTGTGTTTAATTCGTAAAAATAAGAATAACAATAATGCACATCAGGTTAATTATGCTTTAGATAAGATGTTGAACAAATTGAGGGAATATGGTTTGTATCTTACATGTTCCACAATGTTTGCGAGTCACGAATCTGCCCCAATGTTATACATGTCAAGTACAACCTTTTGTATAATTCAATTTAAAGCTTTGATGAACATTTACATTTCAATTGAAATAATAATAAAAATAATTATAATAAAGATAAATTGAAACTTTAACCACTTAATTGATAGCCTTACAAGTGGCTGTAGTTGTGGTTCATTACATTTAACGTCATATTGAATAGAGGTTAATTTACTTTTATTATAGGGGCCAGGATTGGCTTCAACATCTCCACATAGTAATAGTAGTTTCTGCTTTAGTGAAGTAGTTCTGGAATGAATTTCTTTTAAGATATTTATTGAACTATTCCAAATGGACCAGATCAATGGTAGAGATAGCAACTCTACTTTATTATTTGTCCTTTGTGGCTTTATTACAGTACAGAGTTTGAAATATTGAGATTTAGTTTTCCTTCTGAAAATCCAGATCATTGTGATGGCTATTAACAGATATTGAGTGTTAGAGAAACATTGAGGTTGATTGATATATGAACAACGAGTCTCCCAGAGCGTTGACCTGTATAGTCTTCTGTTGCTACTTTCCCAGTGTGGAGCTGGATAACGATGGCGACCCATTGCTGTATCTGTAAATAACAAGAAATTATTAGATTACTAATATTTAAAAGTTGAAACATATATACCTAAACAATCACAAGCAACTATATTCTTCTATCTAATTGTAGTTAAAAAATATATATATAGTCATACAATACAGAATAATTGATTTAATTAATTTGTGATTTTCTCCTCCTCTTTCCTTATTCCCACTGAGTATAGTGCAGTCTGTACTTTGTCCTGTTCTTATCTTGTTGTTGGAAAAATGACATCATTTTTCAATCAAATGTGTCTGTTTTATATTGTGACTATAATTGTAAAATTAAAGCACCAAAGGGGTTAACCCTCAGCGCTATCACACACTAGCTAGCATTTACAAATACATTTCTGTAATCAAAAGAAGATAACATATCAACATATTGATATATAGCTAGTACGCAATGAAAACAGTGGATGTAGATGCTGTCTTCACGAATGAAGCCAAACATGCAAGGGACACAGACCTTACTTGTAGTTTCAACAGGAAACTCCAATTTACAAAGTTAAACTTTCACAGGTAGAAAGAAATTATTGCTCACACAATTAGGAAGTGACAATTGGGGAAAACCCACAAAAACTTTCAATCATACAGCAAGTCACATATGTGTGTATATATTTATATATATATGTTACTATTTATGTGCTCAAGTCCAAATGGAGAGCCATACCTGTGCTCAATTCAAACAATGAGGTAAAACACTTCTAAATTTCCAAAGAATAATTCTGTTGTTATTGTGTGTGATCATTACATACTTGAGCTAACAAATGTGACCGTCTATAGGAAAACCAGGCACAACGCGGCAGCTTCGAATTTTTTTTTTTTGCACTTACGGAGTTGTCGGCGTCCAGATATTGAGCTCTCCAAGTTTTATCGTCGCAGCTTTAGTCGTTCCTGCTATAATAGACCTAACCGTTCCCTTCCGTAGGCTTG
>WLWI01002516.1_pt1 | contig 15829 bp, 8 predicted proteins | sample 6701501 | NCBI WGS metagenome assembly WLWI01 (sample SAMN12718690, study PRJNA515312) | sponge metagenome | isolation source: marine sponge | host: Mycale hentscheli | place: New Zealand: South Island, Marlborough, Capsize Point | collected 2014-11-01
TGCAACTTTGTTTCAACCAAAAAGTTTATAGCTACTCTCTTCTTGAAACAATTGTGAAGTCTTTGTCAAGCTGCGCTTCTTTGCCACTGCTTTCGAAGTTTATTCAGGTAATTCTGTTATTGTTACTGCAATGCATGGGTCCACTTCCGTAGTCTGGGATCAGAGACTTTAGATTCTCTGATGCTAGCTTAGAATGGAAAGGGTTACACTGTGCACTACAGCTAGATGTAATTTCTGTCCTATTTTTCTGTAAAAAGAGTCTGCTCGCTTGCCATGCATTTGCGCTATTCGAGCGCACCACTAGTATTATTACTATCTATATAATAATACATGTGACTGACGATGACATACACATTCATGAATAATTCGTGATCTATAAGAGCTAGATCGCGCAGATGTACAATACTAATGAACTAGAACTGAATTACTGGGTAAACAAAGGGTGCTGGTGGAACTGGTTAGCAACCAAATCTGGTACAGCACTGGATTATAGACGCACAAAAGGCGAGTGAATTATTGGGCACAAAAAGTTCAAACTAATATTTATTTTTTTTAGTTTAACCCCTAAATCTGATAAAACTTGATTATTGCTATGGCTGCCAAAATTACTCTTTACTGTGAGAATTTGTAGTCACAGCCTAAAAAGCCATTTGCCTATAGCCTAACAAGCCAGAGTGTAAGCCTAAAAAGCATAGTACAAGCCTAAAATGCCACTATCCCAACCTAGAAGTCATAGTCTAAGCCTAAACAGCCATAGACCTCATGCAAAGCCATAGCCAACTTAAACGTCCTAATCTCAGCCTAAAAGCCATAGTCGCAGCCAAAAAAAGCCTTAGTTACAGCCTAATATACCAAATTCCTAGCCTAAATCCTATAGTTCCAGCCAATCTAAAAAAATCTAGACAGGAAACCATATCTGCATCGTTACAAAGCCCTGCCCATAGCAGGAAATGAATTTTAGGGAAGCTAAATAGCTGTAAAATATGGTGCTATTATGAAGAATGGACTCAATTTTGAGGTACATGGTTATGGGCCATGTTTTTATTTGATATGGGATTACTTTTCATGATATGGCAGAAAAAATAATAATTTCGCCGCAATTACTTACCCATTTAAAGATAAATCCACTTGTGTGTGAAGGACCATCACAAAAATACTATGCTATTTTGCAATAACATGGAATGTAACATCTCAAAGAAATCAAAATTATATTGTCTATTTCAGGGTGATAATGCATGTGCAATCAAAACCAGCCTCAAGTTACATTATGCGATAGTGTACAGTGCATATTGCTATTTCAACAGGCAGGAAAGCCTAAAGCATGGCAACAATGGAAACATTAGAGGCTGGTTAGACAGTTTAGTAGTGTTCTGGTCCATAGAGTGCAACCGAATCATCACATTTTTATCTCATAAATGCAACCAGTTTTGCTCTAACCTGGCTCATTGAATATTGCAAATGGTGAATATATTGTAAAAGAGAAAGTGCAATCTTTTGACAATCAATTTTTAAGGACTTTTTAACTTTCGTTGTCGGGGTTGTAAATCCTAGTTTCAAAATAGCTATTGAAGGACCAGCTCCGTGATCATTCACTGAACAGTAGAAAAAAGATTAGAAATGTTTAAATCACTACAGTACAATATGCTACAACAGAGATAAATCAGTGAAGTAACATAGCCAAGGTGAATGAAAAAGTTTATGCATTATAGAGGTTTGCTTTGACAATTCGACGAAGATGACATTGACAATACCCATTCACACAATGGGTATTGTGGGTATGTCTGGTGACCTAGACATCTGTTTTTATTACAATTTTGGCTTAGGAATAATTTGATATGGAGCAGCACTGGAATCTCAAAAATAAAGCAAGTAATTTTGGAAGACTAAAATTTGAAATGTTTAGGATTTTTTTTTTTTTTTTTTTACTGAAATTCTAGTCTGGATACCTAAGTAGATAGTACTACAATAAAACTTCTATTAATGAGAGCGAACACAAGAGGTACTAATTAGTAATGTAAGCAGTCACACGTGCAATGAGCACAGAACAACGATGATGATAATGTATATATATTATTTTAAAACAGTTAATGTTACGCAATAGAGGAAGACCATACAGACGATTTTCTATATTTTAATATTATTCATGATGAAGAATGTACCAAATAACAATACTTGGAGATTAGTACTGTATCTTATGCAATTGTACTTTTGATCGTGTCAGGCACATTTGGATTTTGCAATAAAAATTAAAATGTATTAGAATATCAGAATAAAAAAGCAAATAAAATAATCTGAAAGTTGCTTATGACATTTAATACACTTTTAGTAAACTTGTTGGCGAGTGAGTATAGAAAGGCTATTCTTGCTTGGGTATGTACAAATTTGAGCTATTGAATATAATGTGCATGTGGCATACTAGCATATTTTAATGAAATGGACAACCAATCAATGAATATTTTGTTTCACAAAAATGCAGAATAACTTTGACACAGACCTAAACACTTAAGTTTTTAATGCATAGCTAGCTACATGAGACTGACTATGAATTAACATGTCATTAAGAACTATACACTTTAACTTCAGCATGTTGCGAAAAAGTACATAATGGGATGCTGTAAGCTGTACCTGGCTCTTTACTTGTATGGAATGTTGATATTGAGAGTGTAAACAAAACTATACATGGGTTTAATGTTGTCTTTGGAAAAATAGCTAGGTGAGCTTGTTACTATTTTGTATTTATGTATAGTTTAGTTGAGACTGTAAATAATGAAATACTATGGTCGACAATAGAGCTTTAGTAATGGTAATCAAAATCAAAACACTTACTCGGGAGAGTACTTATAACCCGTTCCTAATTAAATATAATTAAATTTGAGAAATTAATGTGGAACGAATAACAAATATATATATTATTTATTTATTCGAATAAAGTGCTAAAGCATAAAAATATATTAAAATAAGGGCCGATATTATACTGAAAGTACAGAAAGGAAATCAAAACTCATTTTAATGTTTCAAAATTGCTGCTATTCTAAAAGTGGTTAACTAAAATGAATATATTCTTGCCAGAATAAATTATGCTTTAACATTTTCTTTCATCGTTTAATATTTTTTTCTTATAGGCACTGAGAGCAATCCCAATTTAGCTACTCTTCATTGCAAAAATGGAATGCTTGAAGTTCCGAAAGAAACTGGAGGTAGGTCCAAATATCAGGTCTCAATTATTGTCATATTTTAATTTGGTAAACAATCATGACACTTATCAGCATTTTTGTTACAAGTTTCTACAGCATTTGTAATTTTTAATTGTCAGTGTATTTTGATTATGCACCTCTAAGTGTTATATCAAGGTAATTTATTTTTTATAATTTTTTCAGACTCTTATATATCTATTATATGCATAATTATCAAGTTCTGACCCTTCACACAAACTAGATAGAAACTTCTTTCCTGGCGACGACCAAGATTTTCATTTTTTCCCTTTGCTTTTTTCCAGACCTCTTTAGGTGAGAAAGTTTTTATACTCGTATAAAGACATTATTATAAAAAAAAAGCATTGGGTATTTAGGGTTTCCCAAAAAGTACAGACACTACAAAGCTTTCTACAGTATGAAAGCAAGCTGAATCACTGCTTTATTAAATACACGAGAATCCATTTGTTTAACATTAGTTGTGTAACAGCTACTAAGGTATCATTGAAAGAAATAGTAATTTGGGATTCATCATCGCTTGAGGCAAATGACTTTCTTGTTAGGCTCTCTCTAACATCATCAGAATTTTGCAAATGCAGTTGTGTCTTACAAATATTATTTGAACTTGTGGTGGTAGCAAGTTATCTTGGAATGCACTGTTTGTCATAGTTATGTAAACACCATTATGCTTTTTTATGTGAAAATCCTTTGTGTAATAATCAAGTCACACATATAATACAATGGAAGTCTTTTGCTGATACATCCACGAACTAGTGTGTGTGTGGGGTAGGTGGGTGACAATAGTGTGTGTTGTAGTTGACTGATTAACTAAAATAGCACAAAATTCTGATTAATAATTTATTTAATTTATTGAAGAAAACATTTGCCATTTGTTAAATCTATGTGGCTTGCTCAAGCTGTGACTTCAAAATCACTATAAGCTGCTGTTGCTATATGTAAATAATTAAAAGAACTTGGCCAGTTTTGGTAGCTGAGAACTTCTTTGTCTATAGACACGTGTGTGGGTGTGTAAATAGCACTTTGAATCAATTGAAATGACTTTAACTTTCGGCTTTGATTACTGTAAGGACTACACTGTACTTAATTTAATTATAGGTGGTATTTTGTATGATTTATTAATATATTCATATTCATAGGAGGAAATAATAACTCTTCGATTGAACCATTAGAAAAAATTGAATTTAGTATGAGTGAAAATTCAAAAACTCTATCATGGTATGAATATGGATTTGCATTATATTGTCATGAAAATAATTGGACCGATATACGACAATTGTCCGTCTCTGTCTCAGTTTACACATCTGGAGACTTCATTTTTCCTGAGAAGTATAAATTGGTTAGTAGTGTTTATCAGATCACGTGTGATAAACCATTTTCTGCTAGTATAGAAATTCAGCATTGTGTTAATTCTTCAGATCAGCTGACATTTGCTGTGTCATCAGATGATAGGCCCCCCTTTCACTTCAGTGTTGTGGATGGAGGTGATTTTGTCAATAATACTGGTCTTTTAAAAGTGAGCAAGTTTTCTCGTTTTTCTGTTGTATGGAAGTGGTTATTTCCTCCGGCAAGTATTATATATAACATTTACTTAAGCCATAGCAGACGACCAAAGATCATGGACAATGCGAAAATGTGGAATTTGTCTTTTTATGCTTTCAAAAAATTAAGAACTTTAGAACAATGCGTTGATAATTATATTGCTACACAGAACTTAGTTCGATGTTCAGTTGAACTTGAAGAAAGTGCAGAAGAGTTGACTTTTCAGTACAGTAATAGTGAACATTCTTTGGAATTTCATGAATATACTGAACTAACCATTACCAGAAATGAAATTGACACATTTGGAGAAGATTCTGGACGCCCACCAGAATGTAAAATGATAATGAAAAATAAAAACCTAAGCATTTCATCATTTTCAGTTTCATTTAATATCACTGGAGCGAAGCCTCCAATTAACACTATTAAGTTCCACTGGCCAATATGTGGTAAGTCTAGTAAATTTATTATGACTAACAAATTTATGTTACATGGTTTATAAATATTACTATTCACAACTTTTTCAAAGACAATGTATAGAATAAGGACAAAAACTATTGATAACAAGCTATTATGATGGTATAACATATCCAGTTAAGTTGTTGGTTAAACACTAAATATGGATAATATACCTATATTTACTCGTTATCGTGTAACATGAGGAAACCGTATGATAATAATTTGGATGATGTTACTGGCTATATAACACAATTCTATTTGGCAAGAAAAACAACAAGGAATAAAACTTTTCTTCACCATTATTTAGAATGAGTAGCCTACACCTTCATAGCTGAGAGCACTTGCCTTTAAACCATCTGGACAAATCAGAAATTTTGAAGGCATTATTAATCATTGTTAACATATCAGCTTTTTTTTTCATGATTATTTGTTCATCCTTTATTTTTTGTCCATTTCTCTTTCATTATTTGGTCCTTTTATTTTTTTCTCCATTTATTCCTTTCCCTTTATTTTTTTTTCCCCCTATATTTTTTTCTTTTTCTTAAATTTTTTTTACTTTCTCTCTTGTCTATTTCACTTTTTTTGTTTGCTAATCCCACCCCTTACCCTGTCCATTTATAAAACTTTTTAGTGAGAACACTGGTATACTTCCAATTTGTTGGCTCAAGGGTAAGTTATACCTATGTACAGTTACTACAGCAATGAAAATATGGATTTTCTTCTATGAGCTAAGAACTTTAAATAGCATTACTGTCAAATTGTCGTAACTTTCGTTAATATTAAAATCCAGTATTGTAATAGTAGGTTTTTTGTAATATTGCTGTATCTATAGTTTGTCAATGCCGCTCAGATTTAGTAATAACAAAAATACGACTAACAATGTGGGGCTACTCTTGATTATAACAAGCTTGTGTCCTATAATTTCAAAAAAATTCCTATAATCCAAGTAGAGTGTGTGCCTGAATAGCATAGTTTATTGTTAAAGAACATTTCGGTCCCTGGACCTTCTCCAGCTAATGTAAAGAGTTTACACAATGATCTGATTATAAGTAGGATGACAGTCATTCCCAAGATGAAAGTTGGGGGTAATTGGCCGAATGTGCAATGGTAAATAGATAAAGTATGGTTGTGAATGGTGATAGTAATTGGCCTGGACTGTTCTTTGAAGACTTTCAAGTAATTGATTAAGTAAAGAGTAAAAATGAAATAAATTTAAGTAAAATGTAAAAGAAGTAAGAAAATATAGATTAAAAGGATTAAAATATAATGAATAAATAAAATACTTCTCTTCCAATAGTTGGACTCTTGTTTGAGTACTTCTGTTCCATCCCAATTCACTTTGTGTCCTGTATCCCAGGCATGAACTGCTATGCCATTCCTTTGGTCACCAGTCTTCACAGCACACTTGTGTTCGCCGACTCTCTTCTCGAGTGACCTCCCAGTCTCACCAATGTATACTGTTTCACAGTCCATGCAAGGGATCCGGTATACCACTTCCTTCCTCTTCATGTCTGATATAGGGGGTCTAACACGTGTAAGTAGTTGACGGAGGGTGTGATCAGACTTGAATACTGCTTTCACATCTACATTCCTGCATGTTCTTTGAATGGTCTCAGAGAGTCCCTTGATATATGGAAGGTATAACATCTTTGTCTTCTCTGTCTTCTCTGTGGTATTCGATGTTGGCTGTGGATTTCTTCTTAAGTTTTGACTTATGATCTTGTCTGGATAGCTATTTCCCTTGAATGTCTCTCTTAGGTAACTTAGTTCCTCCTTTATTGTAGTGTCATCACATACCATCTCTGCTCGCTTACTGAGACATTTCACTGTTCCTGACTTCACATATGGATGGTAGTGTTAGGTGTAATGCGTGTACAAGTCAGTGTGTGTACTTTTGCGATGGACTTTGGTGATAAATTCCTTTCTAACCAATATACCCAGAAAGCCAACCTTGTCGTCTTCTTCCACTTCTTTAGTAAATTGAATATTTTCATGCTGACTGTTGAGATGGTTTTAAAATTTATTTAGGTTGCCTTCACCATGGGCCCAGGTAACAAAGGTGTCATCTACATACCTAATCCACAGATTGGGTACTATTCTGCTGGTGGCTAGAGCTTGTTTCTCAAATTGTTCCATGTATACGTTGGCAACCACTGGGGAAAGCGGTGATCCCATAGCTGCACCGGCACCTCAGTTCTCAAAACCTCCACACATATTATGGACTATCCATAATCCACAAACAAGGTACCCCACTCAGACCAAAATCCTCAAAGGTTCTCCCACACACCATTTGGCCAAAGAACTAACCAGAATTCTATCACCACTATCCGGGATAACTGAGTCCCATGTAAAGAACTCCGCTGAGTTTGTAGAGAGAATCAAGAAAGAACCAGTAGAGAAAGGAGATATGATGGTTAGCTTTGATGTCATCACTCTTTTTACTAAAGTTCTACTGTATGAAGCCCTTCAATGCATAATGTGCATTCTTAAAGACGACCACATGCTGGATGATCGAACAGCTTTATCTATTCCAGACATATGCCAACTCATAGATCTTTGTCTAAGATCAACTTACTTTGTATTTTGAAGACCAATTTTTTGAACAGATAAAGATGTGTCTTGAGTCCTTCACTTTGCTCAGTGATTCTTTCAGTTGTTTCTCAATTTTCATTGTTGTGTCTCTTGTGAGTCTTCTGTAAGCGGGGTATTCTGTAGGCGGGGTCACTTAGCATCTCCAGCATCTTTCCCTTGTAGTCTGATTTGTCCATAACCACGGTCGCATTTCCTTTGCCTGCTGATAAAATGACAATGTTGTCATCTTTACGAAGTTCCACAATGGCATGTCTTTGTTGTTTGTTGAGATTCTGATCAGGTGGTTTGGCTCTGTATAATGTTATGCTGACTTCTTTTCTCAATTGATCTGCTTCAGAATTTGATAATTGTTTACAAGTGCTTTCAGTGGCAGCAGTAATCTTGTTGTGTGGAATTTTTCTAGGTGTAGTGGCAAATTTGAGACCAAGGGCAAGTGCTTCTTGTTTACTTGCTGAGAGATGCCGACTAATTAGGTTCTTTACTACTTTGATTAGGTCTGTCTTCGTTGTTTGATGAACATTATTTAATTTCTCAATTTTTTTTTTAAATTCTCATTCAGGTTGATACTCATAGCAATGAACCTCTACGATATAGAGTGTGAGCACCTTTTTACCTAAATTTGCTCAAATTCACTTCACTCTTTAGAATGGTATGATGTCAATATTTTACATCATTGTACCCTATTTTTCTTCTATTTTTTTAGTCTAATAGAAGTACAAGCTTTCATGAATTTGAATGATTGTGTAATTTGTTACCATAATTTGAAGAGTCATACATTAGTTACTGTTAAATCAGCAGGCATTTTATTCATATTTTTTATTGATCTTTTTAGATATAGATGGACCTAATTCCACTGAAATTAATGCATCAGTATCTGAACTATCTGATAAAGATTTACAGGATGTTGTTGATAAAGTGTATAGAGCTAGAGATAAGTGGTATGAAATTGGATTAGGTTTGCGCATACATGTAGACGAGCTTGAAGCAATTAAGAAAGTTAATGCAGAAGTCGATACATGTTTAAGAAAGATGCTAACTTATTGGTTACGTCAACCTGATTTAAACAGAAGCTGGAGCACTTTGGCACAATCTTTGAAAGGACACCTTGTTGCTCGTCCTGATATAGCCGGACAATTAACATCATAACATCATAGTTGTATTTTTTATTTAAAATAGTTTTGATGAGCATATCTTTTAATTAAATGAAGTCATTTTAAACCTATTTTTAATTATAGTAATTAAAAATGTTCATCGTATTCCAATGATTAGTACTCATTATTTAATAAATAACAAAATTGAGTTACGAGTTTGGAGAATTTTTGTAATCAGTAAGATTTATCCGGCTGCTGGACAGAAATCATCTTCAAAAATGTTTTATAGTAATAATAATTATAATAACTAGTGGTGTGCTTGAGCACAAATGGCGAGCGAGCCTGATAGTTAAGTAACATAAAACTATGTATTATTACTATGTTTTAGCTTAGTTCATGCAAACACTATAATAGCAGTTATGACCTTTTATTTCAGCAAACAAATACAAATTCACTCTCTTACCTGATTTGTTAACTTTTATTAAACATCTGCCATTCTGATAATCTCAATTACCAGTAACTCTTGAACAAACTCTCAGCTACAATAAACAAAAAATCAGTGTTATTATTTGTAATTTTTTAAGCCAACAAATATGGAATTACTACTTACCTCAATTTCCTGAGTATTGATAACTTCTGTAGTATCAAATTGAAGTTACTTTGACTATCTGAATTACTGTGAATTCTTGACAAGCTCTCAGCAACAAAAACAAAAGAATATTCCATATTTGTTAGCTAAATATGCAAAAATAACTCTGACCTTTCTTTTGTAGCTAAAAGCTTGTCAAAAGTGACTGGTAAATTCAAATAGTCAGAATGGCTTAAATTTGATACTACGGAAGATACTACTGCTCAAGAAAATGAGGTAAGAAAGTAATTTTGTATTTGTGTGCTAAAATTGATGGTCTTTTGTTTTTGTAGCTGAGAGCTTGTTGTCAAGAATTCGAGGTAATTCAGATAGTCAAAGTAACTTAAATTTGATACTACAAAAGTAATCGACACTCAGGAAATTGAGGTAAGTAGTAATTCTATATTTGTTGGCTTAAAAAATTACAGGCAAACAGTTACTGCAACTGGTTCCTATGGCATTGAAAACCCTTTACCAGGCGTAATTTAAAAACTTCGCCGTTTCTTGGGGGGGTGCTATACTAAGTGCCGCTCATTTATTGTCAATAGCAACTGGCAGTCAGAATGACTAATGCTAAGGAAACGAGCACTACTTGGGGGAAGCAAGGGATTTGTTAGCTAGTTCGAGTATAACTATAGGCAGCAGTAGTTGCATGGTTTTTTTCTCCCCAAGTATTCTGAGTTTGCTGGCTCACTTCATAGTACTAGCAGGAGCATGTACAAAGCTAAAGTTCTTGCAAATAGTTTGGTTTGACACAGATTCTTATGCTGTTAAAGATAGTCTCTAGTCAAATGAATTAGAATTGATTCCTACTATATCATGCAGCATATTGTAGTTTCTTCTACCAGTCCTCATAGCTACCAGATCGATATTTAGAAATGTTAATAACAGTATTTTACTATAGTTATTGTTATTATTATTATTGTTTTGTAGGCTCTGCAATGGGGCAGATTATGAAGGTATAGCTAGTAAAGGCTGGATGGTGTGCAGGACTCCATCCAAGCTATTTAAGTTAGGGCCAACAAAATTCTAAAAATTCAACGCATAGTATATCATAAAGTATAGTAAATACTCATTTTTTTCTCAGGTTAAATGTTTACTAAGAACAAAACATCTTTTTTCTTTATTTTTTCCCCTTCGATAACAGTTCAACTACCTTTTTCAGTGGCAGTGCAGGAGGGAATGCTGTAGTCAATGCTGTAGCGATTGTTGGTGATGTTGTTGCTGTTGTTGTTGTTAATATTATTATTATTATTATTATTAACTATTATTATTATTACTACTATTATTATTATAAATTACTTTCTCCACTCCTACAGTTGAGATTTTTACTCTCTTTATCTTCACTGACGTCCTGGATTCAAGGATTTCCTGTCAGGACTATATACCATCTCCATCTCACCTGACGCTTACACTAATAATAATGCATACAATATTGAATTTACGATTTCAAGCATTCGGATTTTTAACGAAACATTTATAATATTTATTGTCAAGTTCTGACTCTTCATATGAACTAGATTGAAGCTTTCTCACTTAAAGGGGTCTAGAGAGAAGCAAAGGCTAAATGTGAAAAAAATCTTAGTTGTCGCAAGGGAATTGAACCCAGGACCCCTGGCTTTAGCCACCAGTGCTCTAGCCACAACCCACGACTTCCAAAACCTTCACAATTTTACCTTTATACTGTTGAGAGTATAATATTTGTATTTTGGCTTTTCCATTGGCCCCATTGATCTATTCTATAGTAACCTGATTATTATGTTTAATATTTGAATTGTTATACATTTTTAGATGAACCATGTCCTTCTGAAATTAAAGCATCAGGAGTTGAACTATCTGATCGAGACTTATTTGATGTCACTGAATATCTTTTTGAAGCTAGGGATAAGTGGAACGAAATAGGATCAGGTTTGGGCACACCTAAATGTGAATGTACATACAGGTGACAGGTGAAGGTCCACAAAGGGGGAGTGGGGCTGGGCAATTATATCCCCTACCTGCATGCTTGAAGTGTGGGGGTGAGGGGGTTGCTCCCACAATCATAACGGTCAATATTATTTGCTCTTTGACTATGCACACTTGATCGGCTATGAGTCAGCATTATTTCATTCTTCTTCACATTCATGAATAATTACTGATGAACTGCAAACCTGTGGACAAGCTACTAGCAACAATTGAGACAGATAATAGAAAAGTTGCTGATTGCTTGAGAGAGATGCTGACTTATTTGTTGCGGCAACCTGACTTAAACAGAAACTACAGCTCTTTGGCAAAATCTCTGAGTGGAAAACAAGTTGATCGTTCAGATTTGGCCATAAAATTACCAGCATGATTACATTATTATCATGTACTTAGTGTAACATACTGTGTATGTTGTATCAGTTAGATTAGTTCTTGTATATATTGATAGTGGTTGTAGGTCATCTGAGGTTATTTTTTGCTTTTTGTTGTTGTATTTTATTCAGACATAGCTAGCTAATTGATGTTGTTGTTGTTTTTGTATATTTTTTTCCTATTTCAGTATCCATGCTGCCACATTATTGTGCTTCCATGAGTCATTCATTGACAATCTTCAAGTTTGTTTTCATAGCTATGATTAGCTAAACCTGCCTCTGCAATAGGTAGCTATTGGTAAGAGAATAAAACTAAACAATGAAATAGTGTTTAGCTCACTTGATTTATATAGCAAGTGGCTCTTGGGTGTAAAGGGTCTTGAGACACCAGCTTAATTTCTATGACACCAATCATTTTTTCTTGTGTAATGTTTAGCCTTATTCAATATACACTGAAATAATTATATGGAAAAGGATAAACTTTGATTTGGCATTCAGTGATGCTAAGGCAAAATGAAAAATCATAGCCACAGATTTAGAGACGAATTTAATGCAAGCAATTTGACAAGGAAGGAGTCTGCTATGTGCTTCTCTGGCTCAAACATAGCAATCAATCCAAACCTTGTTATTTGACCAATGCAAAACTGATAAAAAAAATCAAGCAAATTAAATAAAAGAATGTGGGCTAAATTTATACGAGAAATAGATGATTTCAGTTCAATTAGATCTCCCATTTAAATAAGCACTTGCACTTAATCTTATTATCGATGTGTATTGAAAATAATATTGCATTAATGACTGCATTGATTTTGTAGATAGTTGGTTGCAAGGAGATAGGACGCCAATTGTAATCTTGTTAGAATAGTTACTCTCAAGTCCATCTCAACGAAATGATGAGGGGTGACATGGTTACCACACTCTGATTAGTAGGAATATCAGTGCAACAAGTCCATCTGAATGAAATGAAGAGGGGGGACATGGTTACCACACTCTAATTAGTAGGAATAACATGTGCAACAAGTCCATCTGAATGAAATGATGAGGGGGGACATGGTTACCACACTCTAATTAGTAGAATATCATGTGCAACAAGTCCATCTGAATAAAATGATGAGGGGGGACATGGTTACCACATTCTAATGAGTAGGAATATCAGTGCAATAAGTCCATATGAATGAAATGAAGAGTGGGGACATGGTTACCTCAATCTAATTAGTAGGAATAACATGTGCAACAAGTCTATATGAATGAAATGATGAGGGGGGACATGGTTACCACATTCTAATGAGTAGGAATATCAGTGCAATAAGTCCATATGAATGAAATGATGAGGGGGGACATGGTTACCACACTCTAATTAGTAGGAATGTCATGTGGAACATGTCCATCTGAATGAAATGAAGAAGTGGGGACGGTGAAGAAGGACACTAGTAAGCTTGTATGAATGCATCAATTGATACAGTAGCTAAGTAGCTACACCTACCTATGCCCCATTATACAATCTTTACCTGGTCATTAGCTATTTCATTACTCCATCACCTCATGCAATATCTCATAAATTAGTAAAATTTATTAAGTTCAAATGTTCATCGTTTCAATTCTATCATTCATGTCTACTAAAAGTTTGCTACTATTTTCAATAATACAGTATAAAAAAAAGTGTGATAACTAAAATATAAAACAAGTGCATAATGCATTCAAGTTATACAATTCACTGCAAGTTCAGACTTCTACTTGATATATATATCTGCAAATGAAACGGTGTATTTCATCCACCTCATCTCAATATTATCAGTGGTACTATAGTTTAGGTTTTTACAAAAATACGGAGGATTATTGAACAAGCAACAGGTACTGAGATGACCACACCCATGGCCATCCCATAGTAGGTCAAAATCGTCTTTTGGACGCACACATTTGTTACTCGTTTTATTGTAGACATGTTCACGTTTCGAATCACAGAAGTAGTCGTTACCAACATAAGATGGAGTCAGGTGAGGCCATTGAATGTAGCTACTACAAGGACAGTTGTAGTTGGTGTAATGGGTGTCGATCTCATTATCAGAGCGTGCAGCCACAAATGACCAGATGTGTCTTCTATTGCCAGGTGGTCCATGTGTTTAAATACTCTTAACTTTGACAAGTTCTTGGTAGTATTCTGTAGTATTCTTCTCAAACAATGTTCAACATGATTTACTTTGCAATGATAGTAGTAGTCATTGAAATGGCTCAGGCTAATCCATCAAAGCTTCCAACTAAAATAAGTCCTTCATCACTGGAACACGATGAATCCACGCCTGCTACTACTTGTCCTGCCAATGATATGATTGACCAAGAAATTAAGAAGACTAAAGACTACTTCAACAAGAATCATCGGTTTCGACCTTGTAGGTGTGGCAGCTCAGACTGGACTAGAGTGGCTCTATATAACTACTCCATAGATGAATGTCCAGAAGGAACAAGACGAGACTACATAACTGATCCAAACACTCAACAAGTCATTACTAGATGTTGGAGTAGCCATCATGTTTTTACTGTGCCTATACCAGTGAAGGGTGTTAGTTACTCCACAGTATGTGGGAGGATACTAGGACATGCATATAGATGGGGAGTTGCATTTTATCCCTTTATTCGTTATCATTCATCTATTGAGTCTAACTATATAAGTGGTGTGTCTCTATAGAGCATAAGGACCATACCTAACATGGTTAAAATTAGCTAAATGGTTCCAATCAATTCAGTTTCACTATTAATGCTTCCTAACTACTACAAATCTTGTGTAAAAAAGTCAAGTCATTTAGCTAATAAAATGGAACAAAAATAAATCATTTTCAATGATGAGGATATTCAGATGGTTTTCCTAATGTAAACATGTATAGTATTATATACACACATTTAGTATAAGTAGCTATACCAAATATTAATGTTGTTATTATTCATTAGTTTGATCATAAACTGGAAATGGTTATCTGAAATGTAAATATACATGTACTGCAGCATAGCCACTCTCTCACTCAGTACATGAATCTGTATACATCCCATCAAATCAAGTAATAAACGTCTTAATAAATTATTCAATATCATTATATCTCCATATAGCAGTGATAGCCATGACATAACTAATACTAATTTCACTGACTAAATGAAAGATATATTTGGCATATACCTATTCAGGCATCATTATAACTTGTGCAATGAAAAACGTGAATAACTCAGCCAAAGAAGATCAGAGCTGTATTAGCGACAACTGTGATTAGGTGCCTTTTTTTCTTATGACTGGCTGAACATTTATTACAAGTTTTCAGCATACTGCAGTGTTATATCGGTGGACGGACTGCGAGACATGATTATGCGATGTAATGAGGTTGATATATGCTCAACAATTCGTGGTTGCTAAATTCTGATGCCACAAAAACAGAATATAGGAGGTAAGAGACACATAGACTATTGATCTAGTCACTTGAGTGAAATATACTCTCAAGTATCTTTTCTATTTAAATCATGACTAGCTATAAAATTTGCAAAAACAGTAATATGCCACTGATCTATACATGAATCTATGCTGAACTATATTTTGTCATTAATATATTATGCATTTATGGTTTCTGTCCACAGCTTTTTATTGCTGCTGCCAGATGTAGTTGTAACCTCTCTTTCTCCATTATCGCAGTCTTCCTGTAAAAGAGTTTGTTGAGATTCTCGGCTGTAAGTTAGTGCATCTTCGACACATATCTCCACAGTCACTCCCTTTCTACAATTGCATCTCTCTGTCTCGTACCTATTTTTTTACCACAAATATTACTCTGTCAAGGACTATACTTTTGTAAGTGAGTCTATGTCAGTAGCTTTTATTGCTTCCATTTATTTCAAAACTAGGACGTATCACAATGTGTGTTAAGCATCATAGTTACAAATGAAATTAAAATTGTTATGGCCCCACATATATAATCAAAAGAATAAACAGTGTAATCTATCCCC
>WLWI01002520.1_pt1 | contig 15818 bp, 4 predicted proteins | sample 6701501 | NCBI WGS metagenome assembly WLWI01 (sample SAMN12718690, study PRJNA515312) | sponge metagenome | isolation source: marine sponge | host: Mycale hentscheli | place: New Zealand: South Island, Marlborough, Capsize Point | collected 2014-11-01
ACATGTCCTTATGTATCATAAATTCTGAAGGAAATATGATATTTATAGTAGTGAACATGTAGAGCGATATTTCAGTTAGAAATCCTGCACTTATCAAAGTACAGGAAATTCCAGTTTTGGTCCTGTGGTATTCAAGAAAATTATGCAATGAAGAAGAGATGCATGCGATGAAATAGAGTTCCAGACTATTGGCTAGAAGAGTTGAAAAATTGAATAGCAGAGTGATTTGAACCACAACTGCAACAACTGAACAACACCACAACTGAACTGGACTGAGCTGAGTCAGTCCACTATATACTGTAGCTGTCTAAATGGGTGTTTACATGAAGATAATGTGTGAATGTGTGTGTGAATGAAGTGTGAATGCATGTTGTCCTCATGTTGAGTCATGTGTGAATTAATAATTAATTGTGTACTGTTTGTGTGCCATCTGGCCTAAGTTTGTCCCTGCTTGCTTGTTCCTTCATCAGTCGACTTGTCTCTGCTACACTGTAATAATAGCTATAGCATATAATCAATCTTTTGAGGAAGGAATCTGGAATATGATCAAATTGAATAAAATGCTTAACATCATTTTGTCTGTAGATAGAGAATGAAACAAGGCTTGCTTATGACAAGTTAGGGAATTGAGCCCTTTCCTGATTTATGTAGCAATAAGTTAGAAAGATTGTCTTGTTCCAAAAAAGGCTAGAGGTTTTTCTCCACTTTTCTGGTAGAGTATAAGGCTACATGTTCTAGATGCAGGGCTTAGCTATAACCCTATCCTCTACTGGAAAGGGTGGTGGAAGTAGAAAATTCTACTTTTTGCCCGAGATCTCACCTTTTTTCTGAACACCCAACAAGGCCCCATATAGAGCTATTGCAATTACCATGAGCTCTTTCACTACAATAATTCTCCTCTCTGCTAGCTAGTCACATCCCCAGACTCGCCTAATTCATCTGAGATAATTTCTACGGTAAAACTTCTATTAACGACCTCTCCGAGATGCGACCAACCTCTCTAGAGAGACCAGATCATGCCACCGGATTGCAACTACAACAAACACAGTGCATTTGGAACCTCCAAGAAGAAAACTACCTCTTATTTCCGACCAGCTGCACTGCTTTCCATTCATGACTTACTTAGCCTAAAAAGAACTCTCTTGTTTTTTTTGTTTTTGTTTTTCAAGTCTTTTCATGAAGATCTTAGAGGTGAAAATGCAAGCTATTGATGTGCACTCAGAATCTGCACCTCAATATCCTATTCTATTCCAAGCCAGATAACCTTCATCTTTTCCAGGGGCCAATACCCCTCCAATACATTAGGTTAGATTGATTGTATGACATGCAGATTCCCTTAAAGGTGATTCATACTTCGAAGATTGCTGAACCTTTGAATTGTTTTATATAAGCTGAGAACATAATTAGCTAATAGAATATTCCCCCTTATCCTTTTAATAGTAGTACTTTCAACACAAAAAGAAACGAAATAAAATATAAAGAATAACCTCCCACACATACGAAAGAAAAAATAAAGGATAATAAAGAGCAAAAATTAAACATGTTAGTAATACTACTATTATGCAGCACAGGCATTAAGTCCCATGGGCCCTTTTCCCTCTTGTTTAGCATTTCAGCAAGCTATTGATGTTTTGCATAATTTATATATTTTCCTTAACATGTGAGAATATGAAATTTATATTACACTCAAAATTTGCGTATTAAGTAAAGCACTTTTCAATGGTTACAGTAGTCTCATAAAATACTATAAAACACTAAATAAAAAAAAAATACAATAACTAAACATACTAAAAATAACAGCTGTCTAAAATCTATGGTTATCATGATATTTATTTATTATTAGTACATAGTTTTATAAGAACATCTTGTGCATCTTTCCAATCTCCTCTCACTAAGATGACAAGAAGGTTTTCATAAGTAGGTGATGGGTCTTTTCCTCTCCATTTTTCCAAAACGCTTTGCCTAACAACATACAATCCAAATAAATCTCTCCTCTAGATATGATATGTTAATATCCTAACCTTTGTCCTACAGGATCATCCCGGCAAAGCCCTTGAGTGATGTTTCCCACATCAGACTGCTCCAATTTAAACAAATGATATTTGTTTGTCCAGTCCTTAGAAATCTTTTCTGCAACCTCATTAAGATGTTCTCCTGACGGAAAATCTTTAGTCAAAATGTCACGGTTAGAATCCAGAATTTTCTTCTTGGCCTTTGTAAATTTCTATAATAACAACAACAAATATTAATGAACATTATGTGTTTTTATTCATGTCAAGTAAGTTTTTTCTTATTCATGTGTAACAACTGAGCAAGTACACTGATTACAGTGAGTAAATTTTAAGAAAATTTCATATTTAATTCTCTTTGCATTAACCTCTTCATTGCCAACGCCAGATTATCCAGTTTGGGGTCATGACCTTTAGAAATCTAGAATTTTTTGATCGACTGAAATGTTTAACTCATTGTATTTTGGTTATCTGTGTTGTTACTAAATTAAAGTAAACGTGTTTACTGTGACACCAAACCATCAGTTGCTAAGTAAACCTCTGTGGTAAAAGACTACATCCTCGCATCAATACCACGATCAGAAGAGTAGAAAAAGCAAGTTATAAGCATTATTTTTGATAGCAATTTCAGAATTTATGAAAGTGATACCAGGGACAATTCTAGAAATTTTAAGTGTGGGTGGGGGGAGGGAGGGGGGTGCTCTTTTAAGAAGGAATAAATGTAACTAGTTTCGAAAAAAAGTTATTTATGAAGATAAAATTGTCAGTAAAAACAAACATATTTATTAAAAAATTTTTTTACAAAAGAAAGTAATTTATAGAGCTACAAGCTTCTTGTCTGCTGATATCACAAAGACAAATTTTTTAATTTCCTGACTCAGCACATCAATTAATTAATAATATTAATTAATTGATGTGGAGTGTTCAATAGCTATAAAACTGCAGATAAGGAATATCAAAGAAAAGGTTATTGCTCTTATATTTTCCTTCTACTTGATGGTAGGAAATATGGGGGATCATTCAGAAAAATAGGGGGTCATTCAGAAAAGGAGGGCTCCAGGCCCTTACGCGGACATTAAAAAAAGGGGTGCACAAACAGAGGTACGCTTGACCACACCCAGTTTTGATAACATCCACCAGTTATTAAATGATAAGGAAAAGTTTATGTGCAAATCACTTTAATTTGGTTAAATAAAACAGAGCTTCTAATGAATGCAAAGACATTTTATTACTAGCTATGAGTAGCTGTTGAGGTGAGCTAAACTCATCTTATGATGGTGTAGGTTGTGATGGCCTTTGTCACATGTCTATCCAAACTTCTTTGAATGGAAGTAAGAGTGCTCAGTTCATACAGATTACCGACCACTTGCACTCAGCGAGAAGTCTGTCTGATTCTTTATGTAGAATCGAGTCGGGTAGTATTATCTTAGGAGTATTTTTTTAAGCTCTTCTAAAAACTTCCGTAATTCCTCATAACGAATTGTTCACTCTCAGAGCTTCTAGATAACGGTACTTCTTGCCTTTCACAATCCGTTTCTACTCCACCTCAAATATTAGAGAAAATATTTTCAGTGACTTCAACAGAGAAAAAAGAAAGAATCAAATCACTGGCAGCATCCATTACATTAGCCACTTGATTTCTATGCCATTCACGCATGATCAGTACACAATACATTGATTAAGCATTGGATACCATGTGGGAATATCACTTGTATGTCAGTGGCTTTTACATGAGTACTGCAGGTACCCGTATAAATGCTAGCCTACAACTTGTGATATTCTCGGTATTCAATGATTAATCTATGTGTATTGCCTTCGCCTCTTCATCATAGCAAGACCACTTGCTTAGTGCACAGTTGTCCTGGGTTCAATTCCTGGTGGTGACAAATATTTTTATTCTGTATGGTTTAAAAAGCCTGTGAAAGAGAGAGTATACTGTTGTTGATTAGCCAAGTAGAGAACTAACAATCAATAAAATTCATAATCAATAAAAGCACAAAAATCAGGCACACGAGATACAGATCGATCAAAAGATGCATAATACAAAACGCAATGAATGACGTATTCAATGATGCAATGAGTCATGATTGTTATATATATTTCCAACACTCCTCCTCAATCATGGCTTGTGACTCCTACTTTTGCAAGTAGATAACAAAACTTAGGCTTTGTGAGAAAGTCTGTAGTCATCTCCTTTGTAGGACAATAATGCAATTCAATTTCCTTGATTCCAACTAATTCTTGAATAAAATGATACTCAATGTCTATATGTGACAGACTTGGGAAAAGGGACCAATTACGTAAAATCAAAAATGTACAGTAGAGCCCAAACACAGACAAATTTTTTTTTTGTTTTCTTTTTATTGGCCCACAGGTATCTCCTACCCTTTAGCTACACTGACACCAAATTTGAGTGGCTGAAACCGTTGTTAAAGGTCCGAGCTCCCGTTTAAACGCAGTCACCTTTTACTCTCCATTTTGACATTCCATGCGTGCACGGAAATCCAACCCGCGAGTAATTGAAAATCTTGGGCAAATTCAATTTGTTGCCTAGCAACAAATTACCTCTACGTCGGAAAATCTCGGGTAAATTCTTATAAGTTTTTGTTATAGAATTGCAGCAATAGAATAGAAATAATAAATGTGAATAATCAAGCTATATAGGTTGATGTTGCTATTTATAAATCTGATATAGTTTGATATCAACCATCTATAAATTATGTCATTGTATATACCTCAATGTGAGCTTTGTCTGTAAGAGATTCAGGAATCTTTACTTCAACCTCCTTTTTGGGCATCTCTGAAAACACAAGAGCATAAGAAAAGTGTTATCAAAAGAAGAAGTAATGAGGGTCATCAAAAAGAGTAACTAGTAATTCCTTCATTTACATAACATTAAGTAGCTAATAATATATTTTTTTATTCGGTTGATAATGATACCATTTGAACTCCAAAAACTAACACAATAAACTACATTCAGCAGCTTATTTTACATCAGTAATTAACATTTTAAAGTGCCAACAAATATATAAATTTAATACTATGTACAAAGTAGTGAGCCATTATATTTAATTATAAGTGCATTTTGACACCAACGGTACGAGAGTCTTTTCTGCCGAGACTGGTGGCAAGGAAATATTAATGATTTCATGTTATTTGGGACTATATCCATAGATAACTATCACAGGCCGTCATCAAACTTGCTAGCATATCACAAGTTCTGCGGTGTGAAAATAACAAGAAATTTGCATAAAAGTCATTGAAGAGTAGGTTGGTAGCAGTGTAATGTTAGCTCATGAATAAGTTACTCACATTCAGCTTAATAAGGTCATAATTATACAACACTGGATTATAAAATATACAAATGTCTACTAAAAATAAGCCATCCTTAACTGTTAATCTGTATTAGCTTGATAAGAATTTAAATTGAAACAAAGTTGTGTTGGAAGAAATAATTGTCTGCAAATTGTAACTGCTGCTGAATCTTAAAAGCTCGCCATTTTTAATTCCTTACCAGTTAAACCAAATGCTAGGGAAACTTGGAGACTTTTTAGGTCTCCTAAGCTTATGGGAGAGAGATTCGTGCACCAACACTCAGCCAGGCAACTCTCAAGGCTACCCCCACAGCCCCACCAAGAACTGTAACTCCAAAGTGGTCAAATGCTTTGTAGAAAACTTTTTGGTAGGCCCCACCCACAAATTTATTCAATTGGAGAAAGCTGTTGTCTAGATAACTGAAGCGATAGGCTGTCTACAAAATGACAAAAAATCATACTACTTGCAATTCACCATTTATGGTTCACCTCAATGTAGGCGGTGCAGGAATCCCCAACCGCAATGGCGGGGAAGTATACTGCAAGCACAGTAAAACCTATGAGACTGCTTACATCAGCTGTGTGAGGGTGATCAGAATCAGCTGAAGAGAAGCCGAATAACTCCAAGGAATAAATGGGAAAAAAGAACAGAAATAATAGCAATTATAACACCATAGGCATTTTTGTAAGAAAAAGTTGCCTGGAATGAAGCAGACAAAGAAAGAGAGCTGTGTAATGCTAGAGCTGCAAGTCACAAAGAAGGCCAGGCTAGTACCATTGAAGGAAGCAGGATTATCAACCTGGAGAAACTTTAGCAGTCAGGAGTCAGCATAATTATTGGAAGAAAAACTGGAAAGTTTCTCTATGTGGGAGTTAGCAACAAGCATTGTAATCAGTGGCGTCATAACGGGTGCGGCCGAGTGGCCATGGCCGCACCAATATTTTAATAAAAAGGGGCATGTCTATTATTTTTTCTACTCTCTTTGCCAGAACTCATTCGAATTTGGGTGGTCGAAATTGAGCTGTCAAATGACTTCTGTCGGATTAGATAGCTAATATCAATCCTTTCAGTAGATTAGGAAACTCCAGACCAGCCTGGTCCTTGTTTACTATTCCAAAGTGATCTTTTAGAAAAGCAAAAGTAGTTCAGAAATCCTTCCAGCAATGTTGGCCTGCAAAATGGGCATTTTTGCTGCTAGGAGTCTTCCCATTCAGTAAATTGCCACACGTATTTGAAGAAAATAAAACTAAGACTGCCACTAAAGGCAGGCATTAGTAAGTTCTAATTTGGATTCTGTTTTTTTTTTTACACTCTACAAAATAGCTATAACTATAATTTTTATTTATTTGAATGAACCCATGATTGTTATAAAAATCATTTGCTTGTAATAAATAAAATATGGCTTGAACTGAATTGTTTGGTGTGATTTATTAGATATGGAGAGCATAGATTTAAACTCTTTGGTTCACTTGATAGAAAAACCACTGTATTGTCTATACTATTTATAAAATTCATTACTTGAAAAATTGAGTGGTACCATTGTTTGCTAGTTCTATTGCTGCTAAGCATGGTAACAATTTCAATCTGCTCATTCATCTTAGGATATATCTCAGCAAACTACACGGCAAGGTAACCGTGATCATGGCAAACGGTAAGCGATCAAAGGAAGTCATTGAGACCGCCCACAAATCTGAAGATCTGCTCACACTCGGAACAGTGCTTGAATGTACTTAAGAGTATGAAGCAATTGACCAAATCCTCTGTTACTTTTTTTTTCTTTTTTTTTTTAGCTAAAGGTGGTCAGCTCTTGCTACCCTGCTCTTCTCAGGACATTTGTCAACCATTCAGAACTTCATTAAATCCTCAAGAATTAGACATGCTTTGTACCTTACAAAAACACTTAGAACAATTTTTTTTATTTAGTGTTTTTTTCTCTAGAAGTTGTGCATTGTTTTGAAATAATTAAAATTGATAATCACATTAGTGATGAATCATAATAGGTATTTAGTAATATTGCTATAATTTTGAAATAATTTTGAAATAATTATAGTGGTACTATATGGGTCAGAATGAACCATTGCAGTATTTGGAAAGCACAAACTTGTCATGATTTTTTTAAATATAACTATTTGTGATTATTCTCATGTATGTGCTTTGTGATTGGGATCCATGACTCAAGCAGATAGAGCTGAATAAAGAAATGTTACAACAAAGAGTTGAGAAGAAAGAGAGCAGGAGAGGGAAACTGATGTAACTAAATCAAGTAGTAGAAGATGAAAAAAGATTTTATGGTAATGCATCCATTATTTTAAGTTATTTCATCAAGTGCCACTGTGAGGCAGGGCTCTTGCTGGTTTACTATAATTAGGAAAACAAAAAATTGTACTGAATGTAGTAAATAAACAATGGAGTATATTTAATTGTCTAATCTGAAAGCTTATTACTCAGTATATGTCTATTCGAAGCAAACAGGTCATCTGGCTGTATTCTATGGTAATTCCAAATAAAGTTTGAACCAGCTGGTGTTTTTTAGGAAGATCTATTAGGAGAATCTCAATCTGTGTATACATACTTACATACACTAGTGATGTGCTTGAGCACAAATGGCGAGCGAGCCTAAAGACTATACTATTGTTATATGAATGATTTTTTTACCGTCCATACATATATACAAATAAATAAATAAATAAATAAATAAACATCCCCGATTTTCGATTGTGTTACCCCTGTAAGTGTCTCGCTCGCTACGCTCGCTCGCCAATAATGTATAATATACATAAATAATTTGCTACTGAATAACTAAGGTCATAATATATTACTCTTTGTTATTCAGTAGCAAACTATCTTTACTCCATTAAAACTAAATTTAGGACTATAAAAAATGAAATATTCAAGTCAACATAGCTAACTGTGCTGATAATTGTCATTATGTTTATATCAAAATAAGCATGTCTAATTGTTGCCATTACGGTGTTTATTCTTACCGAATTATCAAGCAGCAAAAAAAATATTAATGTGAGTATTGAATCATTTTAATATGATATCATTTACAACAGAAGCTAATGAATAAACCTTTCTTCCTTGTTTACATAATTAGACTACTCCACTCATAGGGTTACCAATATAAAAATCAAAAAGGTGCAAACTACTTTAATAACCAACAATTAAATATCAATAGATTGCTAAATTTGCACAAGTACATGATATAAAATACTTACCGGAAGACTCAGGTTGAGATAAAATCTAACATATAAGAAGGCAATATCATTAGAAAAAAAGCATTATTATACCAAGCTAACAAGCTATAATACAAACCTTAGACAAAAGCTGATCTTTTCCAAAATTTTGTTTGCAACGAAAGCATTTTGTAAAAATCTTGGATGCGCATCCTTGACTAAATTTAACATACTGTAATATTTTCTCGCATGTGCTGCAAGTCCTTTTTGCGACTCCACCCACATATCTCAATCCTTCAAGGCGACTGTCACAGCATATACGTCCTAAATCTTCATGAAGTTGACACATTTCATCTTCAGCTTTTTCCGAACTAAAATTTTTAAAAATAATACTTACTTTTAGATACCTAATCAAAACAAGTGCAACTTACCCCACTACAGACACTTCCAGTAAATGCTCAAATTCTTTCCAAACAATTCTCCAAGTCTTTTCGGGTGAATCTAAAATGCACTCATTGCGAGAGAAAAAGTTCTCATAGTCACTTTTAGTTTCAATCAGCAATTTGCAAAGTAATCTGTGATATACTTCAGCTGGTAAAAAACCCTTGAAATCAAAGTAAAAAGTTAACCACAAGTCTTCGGGTATTTTTTCTCGCTCTTCTTCAGGAAACTTTTCTGGCAGCATACTAGGTACAAGAAAGTAATTGAATGTTTCATTTGTACCATTAAGGTCTTCATTATTTTCTGAATCTGAATCATTTCTCTCAGCTTTTTCGCTCTCACTTTGAACTTCGGTGCCATTTCCCCGTTTTTTGTTAAGAGGGAAAATGAGGCAATAAGCCTTCAACAGGAGACATAGTTGACGCAGAGTCATAACATTTTGGTCATCCAAAATATCTTTCCAACACTGTTCAAGCAAGATTAAATCAGCTTCCCCCATACGCTTTAGCTGCAAGACCAGGGTTTTGTCGACACCAAGACAATCAGACTTTAAATTGAAGGCCATAATCTTTTTCATTAGAGTAATTAACCATCGTGGTCTAACCACTACATTCCCCTTCAATTCTTCCAGTTCAGCATCACTTAGAAATAAATGAGGTAGTTGATCTAGATTGAATAAACAAAACAACAACAACCTAATCATCAAACTAAATAAACTTTCAATTTATGCTTACCGAGGCAAATAATTTTTCCTGAATCATGGAGAAATTTTATAGCTAAGGCTTGCTGTTCTTCAACAACAATTCGTGATGCATTGGCCATTTCTTTCATTTCCTGATCGGTCACAACTGGATTCAAGTTTGAAGTCACTTCAATTTTTTCCTTGAACTTAAGCCACTTAATTGGATACTCTTCCTTTAGAAAACTAAACGTACTAGATATACGTTCAATTTCAGCTTGAACACTTTTAGTTCCACTCTCAGCAAGGTATTCGATTTTTCTTTTAACAAAATCTATTGAATTTTCTACTGCAATAAAGCTATTTGGACAATAAAATTCTTCACTTTCATCTGCTGGAGAGGAAGTCCCTTTGCTTACCATAACTGTACTCACATGATTAACACATCTCTTGTCGTTTTCTATTTTATCACTAATAAATTCATCAACGCATTTCAACTGTGCATCCTTAACTTCATTTTTGTGAGTTCCAACTAAAATGATACGCCGATACTTTTTCATTTCTTTAGTTTCGTTAGCATCTGGTGGATAGATGTGAGCATTGATAGAGTGAACCCAATAAATCAATTCTTCCCAAACATTCTTAATACTCGTCCTGTCCTTGCAATTGGTGATGAATGCTACCATGTCAGGGAGTTTAAAGACAACCAAGTAGCACGCCCGTCTAGTAATAAAGCAATGGTGCATGGGGCGATATTCAGGTTGGCCGGCGAAGTCTAGAGCATTGAGAGTGAGCTTTTCTTGAGAGTCATGCTTGGTTCTTCCTTTGGCTACTCCTGCTATAATACTGCTATCTCTGCGGGTTATCTGCATTTCTCTTCGTCGTATGGACTCTTCTTTAGCAGGTTCCCTTGTTTGTCTCTCTCGAGGTTGATCTGGTATGATAGGCTTACTGGGTTGAGCAGGAGAATTTGGATGATCTGTCTCTTCCTTAGTTTTGGCAGCAACTTTTGGAACTTCGGGTTTTGGTTCTTGAGATGTTTTAGGTTTGTCTACAGTAGAGCTGACACTTTTAGGACGAGAAGTTCCTTTAATTGGCTGTAATGAAGGTCTTACAGCTGGAGTTGCACCAAGTGAAATACGTTCCCGTAATATTTCCATTAAGTGTTCAGTATCTGAACCAAGAGGGAAACGATCTAAATCAAGAGGGAAACGAACTGAAGGACTTGCAATAGGAGGTTCTAAACTCTTTTGTATCTCTTTGATAACTTGTAACAGTTCTTTTTCACTTGGTAAACTGCTTTTTGATTTCCCATCTTTTTTTTTTGGCATTCGCAGTCTTGTTTCTTCCCCTGCTGCCCTTGCAAACACTTCTCCAGTCGATACTTCTGTTTGATGCCATGTATTGCCACTTCTCTCTACAGCAATACTCCTTTCATCCACCATTGTATCAACTGTGTTATTGTCAATCCCTTCTGTCGATTTAAGATCTTCACGAAATTTTAATCCGACTAACTGACGGTAAAGGCTCGTCTTTCCCACTCCCGAGTCACCCAAAATGAGCATACCGCAATAAGGGATTCTCCTTTTGCCTTCTTCTAAAGCCTTTTCATAAGCTGCAACAGCTTCTGGGCCCAGTCTAGTGATCTCTGGAGGAATGGTGATTTCTATAGTCACAAGAAGTAATATATGTAATGAAACCTACCTTTACCAGCTACATGATTAAGCTCAAGTAACTATAATAGTGGGGCAGATTATTCCATATTTTGGCCCAATTGAACAAATGGTGATACAAGCACCAAACTTTGCATATAGATTCACTTTGGGTCACTGTCTACCCTTAGTGGAGAGGTGCAGGAAAGGGCTCAAAATTAAACGTGTTATAACATGCCTGCTCACAATTTGTGCTAACACAACATAGAAGCAGGTAAGAAAAGACAGACTGATATAACAACTTCAATGAAGAAATGAAAGAAAATGTACAGAAAGGATAGAGGCAGGAGAGATAGACAAAGGAGGAGAATGTAATCCACGAGTTGAAATGAGGAATAAGAAAAACTGGGTAGCTCAAGAAGAAAGAAAGCAGCAGAGAATAACCATGGATAAAGATACCTTATGCTACTGCACTCTTAATTTGTAAAAGTCAGTACATCAGAAGCCACGGTGTGGCAGGGTACTTGTGTAAATAAATGTCAAAAATATTCAAAATTCTACAACTATCTTTTTTTTTTTTTTGATGTTATTGATTTGTGGACAAAACTATTGGTTTCATATTACTGCATCATTGATCCATGCTCTTACCTTCTTCCACATCCTTTGGGTGCTTCCCCATCTAAATGCAATTAAATAAATATAATTATTAGTACAAATACAAGTATATCAAGATAGTGAGGTGATTCAGGCAACTAATTTGCTTAAAGATTCTGGCAATTGAAACGAATCATATTAAACCCTTACGAAATGGTGAATGCCACTAAACACATGTATCACAATAAATGCTGGAAGATATGAGCAAAAGTATGTGCTAAAAATATAGTTTTGTGAGGATGAAGACAATTTTAAAAAGTCACAGAAAAAAGACTGAAGTTTAGTGTATGAAACACATTGACATATCTATAAACAAAGTAACTATAAAAAAGCTCCTGCTCAGTGTGAAGACCATCTTCATATTACTTGCTTACTTTCGTTATTCTCTCTGCTGAAGTTTGACATTGGAAATCTTTCTTTAAATATAATAAAGTGCATTAAAATTGTAACCTGAAAGTGCTTCACTTGCTCACCACAAAAATCTGTTATTAGAAAACTTGCTTTCTTTACTCATATTTTACTTCTGAGTGACCAATGCTTTTATCATGTGTGCACATATTTATAGTAAAAGTGAAAAATTGTAGAGCATAATTTCACTGCAGTACTCGTTTTTAAAATGCTTGAATTAAATCTTCTGACTCTATTAAACTGATAGTTTTATTACTGCCTCTTTTATTGAAACGGTTCTGTTTGTTAATTCTACCTACATGTAATCTATATAATAATACCTGTGACCAACGACGACAACGACGTACGTATTCATGAATAATTCATGATCTAATAATCTAGAACGCACAGACGCACAATACTCGTGAACTCGTGCTAAATTACTGGGTAAAGCTAGAGCGCAGCGCAGAACTGAACTGGTTAGAACCAAATCCAGCACAAAATAAATGAATGGTAGGTGGGAGTGGCAGAAAAACAGGAGCGTGCTGAATTCCAGAGTAAACCAAGAATGCAGTTATAAAGAAGTGAAGGGGTTGGCTAAGATAGACTACCGGTAGACGAATTCTTTAGCTACCTAACCTGGTACAACGGTTACGTGGAAGAAGACGAAAGTGGCAGACACACCTGAGAGTGGGTAAAGTGTCGTCACGATCGGTAGCACGTGATTACTATAACTGCACAAAAAGCGGGTGGAACAGACAAGGATAGGCGGCGTAAGCTTAAAAAAGGAAGGTTAAAATGTGAAAGAGAAGGCAAAAGTGGTTAATCGGTGGAATCGACGAGGAAAGGTGGTGTGGTAAAAAAGAGAAACTACGAACGAGAAGGCAAAAAGGGAATCATTAATATTGTACTAATAAGCGGGTGGAATCGAATCGTCGAGTAATGGCAGCGTAAGTTTCAAAAAGAAAGGTGAAAGTAGAAAAGCAGAAGTTAAAAGTTTCACTTAGCCTAAGTCCACAATCATGATAGAAGGACAGAAAGATTCACAAGCAGGAGAGGTAGATAAAGGAGGAGAAAGGACTCCTTGATTCAAGAAGGAAGAGCTGAAAGAAAAAAAGAAAGAAAGGTGGGGGATACAAAAATGAGATAGTTCAAGAATAAATAGAGCAGGAGAGTGAAACTGATTGTAACCTTAACCAACTGTAGCCATGAATAAAAGTAACTTATGCTACTGCATTCTTCAATATGTCAAGCGCTACCGTGTGGCCGGGTACTTGCTAGTTATTATTATTATTATTTCATAATTTCTTTCTCAGCAATACATTTAATTTTTATTATTATCATTATTACTATTATTATTGTTGTTATTATTTTATTATTAGTGTTGTTGTTTGTTGTTATTATTATTGATGATGATTTAGTCATTCTCATCTGTTAGAATGAGAAAATTTGCTATTATTATTATTAATATTAATATTATTATTATTATTATTATTAAGATGATTATTATTGCTATTACTACTAAAATGGATAACGAGTAATGCGATTGAAATAGCACGAGGCGAAGCCGAGTGTTGTTTCAATTGCTTTACAAGTGCTATTGACCCCTAATAGCACAGGTTACCCGTGCTATCACTTGCTAATAGTAGGCCAGCTTTTAAAAACGTCTTTTGCAATTGTAGCTATACTGTATCGTTCACTCACTATGTCGTTATTTCAGGATTAGCTTCCGCTGGAACTTTGTTTTCAACATACGACTCCTCCTAATCTGTTGTAAAACATTCCGTCTAATACGGGTAGAGCTTCTGAAGTAAAGAAGGACATTGTCCCCAACGAGCAACTACTCAAACTGTACGTTTCCAAGGTTAACGCTCTATGCGTGCGCACTCCCATACTTAGCTACCGAGGTATTTCACTTAGTTTTCCGCTTAGTTACTGAGGTATTACGCAAATTTCACTTTCCCCGTGCGATTTCAATTGAACAGCGATTTTTCCCATACAGTTTTGAATGGGCAACTTACGCGCCATACTATTAATATATATAATGCTGATAAGTTTCTAACCGGAGTTATTTATTGAGTTTATGTATTTATTTTCAGAAAACATGTCCCAAAGTGGTTTTTCCTAAAGGCCGTTTAGGGTTTTCTCCTAATACGGGCGTCACTTCACTTATGGTGGGCGTGGCATCATGTGAAGGATTGTTGAAGAGGAGCACTGCTAGAGATGTGACATGTACTTCAGTTACATCCTTATGTATGAATGATGGCAGTCACTTGTGAATTTGAAACAACAAAAAACTGATTTTTTAACACTGATTTTTTGAAATTTTATTTATCAGTATACCCATTTATTTATTAATGTGACAGAATGCTGTGAATTAAAATTAATACTCGATTATAATTAGAATTCAATTATAATCAAGAATTTAAATGAAAAACCCAATTATAATTAAAACTGTTGCACCAATGTGCAATTTAGCATAGCTGCCAGTCTCCCAATGTGAGCTATAAGGTTTGTATTTAAGATTTCAAGTTGAATACTAAAATTTCGCTGGGAATATCTCTTCCTGTTGCAATAAACCCTTAGTCTGGTGGCGCCGACCCTTTTCCTTCCTTAAATTGGTGGGCGGGGAGGAAGGAAAGGGTCTTGGTAGCTTTTAGTATCAAATACATGAGTATAACAATAATGGTTCATACTTGGGTATGGAGTTAGTCATATACAAGTGGCAAACTCTGGAAGTAAGTACGGCACTGTAACTCTCTAGACACGCTCTTCATCTCACGTAATCTTTCATAGCTAACAACACGGAATAAACTGCTTAATTAACGATTCTGCAATCTGATTGGACTAACTTAACTACTAAATAGGGATAATTTGCTTCTTCCAGAGTTCACCAGCAGACCTCTCATTGTAGGTGTTCTGTGTGTGTTTCTTTATGTAAGTATTACTTTCATTACTTCATTCTAAAGTTTATTTATGGAATATATATAATTCCCTATAACATAAGCTAAATCTCTCTAAGTCTACAATTGTACTGATTGAATGTGCCTGCATTAAAAGCTACTGCAGTTGCAGTGCCTGGCAAAGCCCTGCCCAATTTTTACTGCTCAGAGCATAGTTATTACTGCTCAGAGATGGTCATTTGTGTGACCATCCTTTACCCTATGCTCTGTGTGGAGATGAAGTAAAACTTACAGAATTATTAAAGTATGTACATCATTTAATAGCTCTTGTTCAAATTAGTAGCCAATTAGTTGAATTATTAAGAATTCTGACAATGTATTTGCATTTTTAAAGTGACACAAGTTAACTTAAATTGTCATTTTTATTAAAATATTTTAATACACTGTTGATAGTGAAATAATACTTATTATCATAAATAAGTTGTAATGTTATGATGAATGACGCTTTAATCGTCTCATGATGGCAGTAAACTGACTATATTTTGCTCGAATTGAAGTGAAAAAGCGACTTTTCGAAGATCTTGATGAGGAGGAATAAGAGG
>WLWI01002522.1_pt1 | contig 15814 bp, 17 predicted proteins | sample 6701501 | NCBI WGS metagenome assembly WLWI01 (sample SAMN12718690, study PRJNA515312) | sponge metagenome | isolation source: marine sponge | host: Mycale hentscheli | place: New Zealand: South Island, Marlborough, Capsize Point | collected 2014-11-01
TGTATCTATAATTAATTGATCATTTGCATCAGTAAGAAATCTTACAACTCCTAAATTTCCAGAAGAATCATTCCCTCTTATTCTTAAATCTTTTTGTAAATCCGTTCTTCCTGTAAAAGTTGCATTTTGTGAGTCGTTTAATGTTAACGCTAAAGCATTACCAGATTTTAAATATATTTCACCTTGTGGAGAAATATTTTCTATTGTCATACCTACTGATGCAGATGCTCTCCATATATCATATTTTAAGTAATTTAGATCGTGACCTGTCCAAGTATATAATTTCCCACTAGCTGGAAGTCTTACATCTCCTGCAAAAGTTGCTGCGTTATTACCATCTAATCTTAATGCTGTAGTAACAGCTGAACCATCATATGTTTGAAAACTTAATGAATAGTTATTTACTAATCCTTCTTGTATTCTTGCGTCACCATTTGCCCAGTCAATCATACTGCCTGATGGTAAATCTATATCACCGCCTGTAGTTACGCTACCTGCAAAAGTTGCGTTACCAGCAGAAGTAATATTAAAAGTTTCTGTTGTTGAACTAGCGCTGTCGTCATAGTATTGGAATTGCAGTATATTAGCACCACCTCTAATTAAATAAATGTCATTAACATCAGTAAAAGAGTTTGTATCTGTAAAACCTAATGTTGGTCTTGTTGAATTTATATATACACTAGGATCTCCACTATTTGAAGTTGACGTAATATTGTCCGCTGTTACATCGCCTGCAAAAGTTGCGTTTTGTGAAGTGTTAATAGTTAAAGCTGTAGTGTCGTTAGTAACTAAAGCAATTGGATCACTACCGGTAGAACCTATAAACATCCCGTCACCCGTAGCTGCACTTGTAAAATCAGCCGTATGTATTCTATAATCTACACCACCACTATTATTCATAAAATGAACCTGTTGATCGTCATCATCAGTAGTGTCTTTTAATATTAAGTGTGGTCCTCCAGACTGTAGAGTTAAGTGACCGTTCATTACAGTCGCTCCAGATATATCTGCATCACCGTTGATGTCTAAGCTAGTACCCTCTAATTCTGTACCAGTTATTTTTCCAGTAGATGTTATAGTTGAATTTACTGTTAAAGCTTTGTATATTGTTTCTGGTCTAAATTTATTAAAGACAGGCATTTCTTGAGTACCTGGTCTATCTAAATGTATTTCACATGATGTTAACCTTACTGTAGTTCCTGCAGGTGCAGTTAATGTAATTTCTAAATCTGTTAAACCATATTTACTTTGTCTTGCTTTTACAATTCTTTCTTGGGAATTGTTTACAACATCTGTAAAGGTTAGTGCTGACCAACCAACTGTATGAGGAGCATAATTATTATAGACTCTACCAGAGATAGATGATGGTTGGTGTGTATAGTAGAATGATAAATATATCCAACCATAAGGATAACCAGGGTGTTGACCAAAATCAATATTAAATGTTGCAGTTCCATTTGCAGCAACTGTATAGCTTGATTCATAATCTCCATTAAAAGCATTTGCAATTGAAGTACCACCAGTTTGAGTAACTGTATATCTATCAGCAGCTAAGAACCACGGGTTGTTAATCATGCTGTTGTACAAGCTACGCCCACCAAATGGGTTTTCATTCATTACTACATCACTGTTTTGAAAGTAAGCATCAGTATTTGCTGTAGTCAATACATTGGCGCCATTTATTGAAATAGCTTTATTGAAATAAAAATCTGGCCTATCAGTATACATGTGAGCATGACCTGTATTCATTGCTCCCATTTGAATATATCCAGATGGAGTGTTTAGTTGATAATAATTTGATGTTGTGGTTAAGCTACCATTCAAACCGGTTATGTTTCCGGTTATATCTGCAGCACCATCAATGTTTAAAGTATTACCTTTTATTTCACCGTTTATATCTACATCATGAAGAAAATTTATTGGCATACCGCATTGGTTTTGTTTATTGTATCTTAGTAACTACTACTGTATAACGACCACTAGCCGGAGCTGAACTAAAGCTTACAGTAACTTTGTTAACATGGTTTCTAACTACTTTTGCGTGTACTGTGTCATAAGTTGTTGTATCATATAGTTGAACCATTACAGCAAGAGTATTTAGATTATGAGTTATTTCTTGTGATGTAGCACCACCTACTGTAGTTGTAAATGTTCTTGCAGCTAACCCAGCAGGAGTAACAAATCTTGTACCGTCACTTCCAGCTTTGGCTTCGTCAACGGTAGCTCTTTCTGCAATACCCTTTGTAGTAGTATTTGCATCCGGCTCATCTCCTGTATTCGTTCCACTTGTATTTGCAATATATGTTGTAGAAATTGCAGAACCTTGCCAAGTACCTGTTCCAATAGTACCTACAGTTGTTAATGATGTGTTACCAGCCGTTGGAGATTTACCACCTAAAGCAGTTGTAATTGTACTTGCGTAAGATGCGTCATCATCTATAGCAGCAGCAAGTTCATTAAGTGTATCTAATGCTCCTGGAGCTCCACCTATTAAATCTGTTATCTCTGTTTGAACGTAAGCAGTAGTTGCAATTTGTGTTGTGTTAGTATTTGCAGCAGCAGTAGGTGCAGTAGGTGTACCAGTTAATGCAGGACTAGCCACTGGTGCAGCGCTATTTAATGTATCTAATTGTGTAGGAGTAACTACACCAGATTTAGTCGCTGAAACTAAAGGTATTGTTGCATCAGTACCGTCAGAAGAAGCTATTACTATAGCTCCAGTACTTGCTGCTACACTTAAATCTGTAGTTACGTTAGTATTTTTAGCATTGTTAGTTGTAATGTTAGACTCCATTGTGTCTAAGTTTACAGCTTGAGTAACAGCAATGTGCCCTAACTTAGTTTGTTCTGCATTGGTAATACCTTCTTTTAAAGTATTAGCAGTGACCTCATCAAACTTTGCTTTAGACATTAAACCTGCTCTACTAGTAGATGCGGATGCTAATGTTGCATTAGCACCGTCTGATGAATTTACATCAACAGTTGTGTTTGTAGTTGTGCCTTCAGAAAGGTCTGTGGTTACGTTAGAAGTTTTTGCAGTGTTAGCAGTAATTTCAGTTACAGTAGCTGAATCTAAGTTTACTGTAGCTGCTCCAGTAGTACCACCTGTAACATCAATTCTAGTTCCACCAATTATTTCTGTTATATCACCAAAAGATAATTCTGTCCAATCATTAACTGTTGTACCAAGACAAGCCATTACTACATTGTTAGTAGTATTGTAATATATCTTACCTTCTTCTGGTGAAGGGTCTGTGCCTAGATGTTGTAATACTGCATTTAATGCTTGATTATCGTTAAGATCTATATTTCCTTCTACATCTAGATCATGTAAAAATTTAATTGCCATTTTTTTTTGTTTTTATCTGTTAATTAAAATATGCTTTTCCTGAAAAAGTAGATTTAAATTTTAATGTTACATTATTATCATCAACGTATTCTACTTCTCCTATTACTTTTGTCCCAGCTGAATCTACAACTGTAACGCTTGGTTTTTTTCCTAAATTATGAGTCACACTCCAAGTTGCAGATGATGCTGATTGAACGTGTTCATAAAATTTATCTCCTCCTGCATTACTTAATATTGCAAAGTTACCAATGTCCAAGCCTCCTGCCATAACATTATTTCTTATTAGCAAATTTTTCTATCCCAGCTATTCCAAAACATCCTAGAACAACCCAAACAAATGAGTCATATACAAATTCATTTATAGCAAGGTCTCTGCCAAGCCATCCTGTTAATAAATCTAATATCATAACAAGAACCATTATTACAAAAGCAATAGCCCCTATAATACTTTTTTCATTCCAATCATTGTTGTCTTTAAATATGTTCATTATATTTCAAATCCAAAGTTTAATATTATTAATCTTATTCTTTTTCTTGAACATCCTTGTTCACAAAATAAACAAGCTTTAAGTTCTAACACTGTTATTCTACCTAATCTAAAAGTAACTTCATACTTTTCTTTTTTGTTTCCTTTAGCCCAACTGTTAATCCAATTCATAGTTATTTGTTTTAAAATATTATATAATTAATGCCTAGTTTAAAATCATACCAAGTTCTGTTCCAATATTTGTTATATGTGCCTTCTACAAACATACCTAAGTTTTTACTTATTTTAGTTCCAAAGATTAAACCAGCAGAATAATCCATCCACTGCTCACCTTCATTAAAATTAAAATAAGAATATTCACCCCCATCATTATAATGGTATGGCATAACATTTCCCCAACTGTGTACCCAAAAGTTTTTAGTATAATGATAATAATCATATCCTAATACCAATGAGTGATTCCATTGTGCAGGTAGCTCGTCTCTTTTTTCCTCTACATAGTTTGCTAAGACCTCTGGTATTACTACTGCTTCCCATACTTCAGTGCTTGTCGCAACAACAACACCTGATGGATTGTAGTATTCTCCATTATATACATCTACATTATAACCTTCTTCTATGGCAAGATAGGTATAATGTAAATTTCCATTACTTAGTTTCCATTCATCTAGAGGATCATATCCATACGGCTCTGCAATCCTTTGTACTGCTCCTATATTAATTGATAGCTTTCTAGTTATTTCGTGTCTATATCTCTGTGATAATTCAAAATATTTAATATCAGCAAATCCATCTTCTAAATATTCTCCTTTGAAAGAGAAATGTTTCATACAGAAAATCTTACCACAATTGTCATGAGCAGCGTATCTTATAAAATGGTGTTGATCTAAATACTTATCCCCTTCTTGACGTTTTATATCAAATTGGAACTTGTATTCTAGACCCCTGATCTTACCTACTGTAGCTGCATCACTGTAATTAGATTCTGTTCCATCGTAAAAAGTGTTAGCTTTATTCTCGTATCCAAACCTAGCTATTTTTCTTACACCAAATGTTATAGAGTAATCATTAGGTGTTTTAACAGTTTGTGTTTCAAGACCGTTTGTAACAGAATATATATCAACATCTGATATAGATGTACCTCCATTTATTGCACCATAGAATGTAGAAAATTTAAAAGTTTTCTTTAAGTCTAATTGAGCAAAGCTAAATAGAGGTAAACAAAGTAATATTAATATCAGTTGTCTAATCATTTTATTACTGTTTAGTAAAGTAAGCGTATTCTAATAGTACACCGTCAGCTGATACTGTACCTGAAGCTAATGCAGATAAACCTTCTCCTGCTTTTACTGGTATAAATACAAATTCACCTGGTGCTAGTTGAGCAAATGCTGCTCCGCTTGCTGCTGTAGTTTCTGCTACAGTTACAGTAGCTTGACTTGCTCCTCCAGTAATTGCTGATGACGTTAATGTAAATGGATCTCCAGGGTTAGCTCCTGTTACAGTTATTACTCTACCACTTGCTACTGCTGTTAACACACCTGCTGTTGCTTGAATAGCTGTTGCAATTGCAGTTAATGTAGCTGCATGTGAAGTTGCATAATTAATTGCAGATAAAGCTGTACCGTCTACTGTTACTACTATTGCATTACTTGCTACTAAATCAGCACTTAAAGTAATTGTACTAACTTCTCTAACAGGTGCACCGTCTCCTATAGTTGCAATGTTTACTGTATTTGTAGAAGCAGTTGTGCCGTCAGATTTAAGTGACATGTGTTTTACGTATGCATATTTATTATCAACACTAGCTGGTACAAGTGTTGTAGGTGTGTTAATTGGAGCTACTGCTCTAGATACACCAATGTTTGGTGGTTTTACAGATAAAGCTTTAGTTAAAGTAAAGCTTAATGGATCTGTAGTCACATCTGAGCTAGCCAGTGTGAGCGTTGCGTTTAAGGTTGCCATAGTTTCTAATTTTTAATTATTTGTTTTATTATTAATTTATTTATTTTAATAGTGTAAATACCTTTAGTTAAGGTGCTCATATCTAATATAGTGATATTTTCTCTTTTTATTATCATTTGACCTAAAGGATTATACACTTCAATGTTTGCTTCTTTGCTAATATTTAACAGTCCTTTAGTTGGATTTGGGTATAAAAATATATTTTCTCCAGCAATTCTAGCAGGAGGTTGTGGTCCTGTCCAACCATCAGAACAATAGTTGTATGTAGCTTGACATATGTCATCCCACTCATTATTACAACAATAATCATCTACATCTATAACCCAAGCATAACAATCATCATTTAGAAAGTAAGGATCTCCTGCTTCTCCAATACATTCAGCAGCATATAAGCAACCTAAAGAATCATGTCCAAAATTTAAGTTTGCTTCTGGGTCAAAGTTCCACGCATTTGGATCCATACATCCTTGAATAATAGGAATGCACGAACCATTATCAGTATTAGCTGTTGAGTCATAGTTAAGAGCAGTGCTATCCATACAACCGTAAATGAAAGAGATACAACTAAAGTCTTCCGTATTAGCGGATGGGTTGTAGTTAAGCATAATAGGGTCAGTGCACCCATAAATGAAAGGTACACAAGAATTATTGTCAACATTGGCTAGGGGGTTATAGTTATACATAGTGCTGTCTGTACATCCATATATAGGAAGTATGCAGCTAAAGTCATCTGTGTTACAAGTATCACAGTAATTTAAAGCTATAGGATTTGTACAACCATATATTATTGGTAAACAAGATCCGTTATCCACATTGGCTAGTGGATCGTAATTAAAGGCTGTACTGTCCATACACCCATAGATAGGTAAAACACAGCTAAAATCATCTGTATTAGCAAAGGGGTCATAATTTAATGCGCTTGGATCAGTACAGCCGTATATGAATGGTACACAAGTACTATTGTTAGTGTTTGCTATAGGGTTATAATTAAACGCTGTACTATCTGTACAGCCATATATAAATGGTACACAACTTCCGTTATCAGAGTTTGCTGAAGAATCATAGTTAAACATTGTAGGATCAATACACCCATATATAAATGGAATGCATGCTCCTGAGTCTGTTGCAAGAACATTGTAGTTATAATATAAAGGATCTTGACAACCTATAATTTCATTTTCATCACAAACGCCATCATTATCTGTATCAAGTATACATTGATTATTACAATCATAATATTGTACTGGATACACGCATGCAGTTGGAGTATTAACATCTTCAGTATAGTTACATGCTAATGTGTCTGGACATCCATATACTTTTTCTATACACTCATTACCACAATTTGTTATTAAAGGGTACATAAGATTTGGTGTAATAAACGGAGGCATAATACTAATTAAAGTATCTCCGTCTGGATTGATCATAGTAAATCCACATTCTATTGTTGTAAACTGTGCTAAAGCATCTATATTAAATACAAAAGCTATTGGGTCTGGTGCTGTTATACCTATTTGATATTCATGAACAAATCTTCCAGTATGTGTAAAGTCATAAAACGTATCAGGTAGTAATATTCTTAAATTAGATCCTACCCATCCGTTACCCATAAGATCATGTAGTATAAGAGTAAACTCACAAGTGTCTACCATATCCATTGTATTAGCTAGTGAATCATAATTATACATTGAAGTGTCTGTACAACCAAATACTTTTAAAACAGAACAACTGCTGTCATCAACAGTAGCCCAATAGTTAAATTCTATATAATCATTATCTGTACATCCTAAAATTGGTGGGCATGAATCAGAAACAAAAGCATGTATTGAGTCATTACCAAAAGCAGGGTCTGTACCAAAAACTAAAGTGTCGTTACATTGTTTTACAAAGTAAGAACCATCGTTACCTTGCCACAAAGATCCTTCTAATCCATCACCATAAACATCATTTATTTGAAAGTTTAAAGGTCCTTTAGGTATCCACACTTCTTCTTCTATAGTGGAATAAATAGGTTGAGATCCATATCCTGATCCTGATGCGTGTATAACACCATTTGAGTCTGATATATTCCAAGAAGTTTCTGAAGGATATTGGTCTAAATTAATTATAACTTTAGCAGATACTAGGTTTGGGGGTGTAGGTGGTGGACACGGCATAATATTAACTGTAGTATCTCTTTGAAAGAAAGAGCCTAATACAGGATTCCAATTTATTATAGCTCCTTGACATACATTACCCATTCTAAAAGAAGCAGGTTGTGCTGACATCCAACCATCACCAAAGCTATCTCTTAAACTTATAGTATAATTACCACTACTAACACCTATAATAGTATCTAAATATTCATATTGATTTGTAGGTTGAAAAAATATAGATGTGTCACCGTTGTCATCTGACACCATAAAAAAGTTAGACTCTGCCGGTGCATAAAAATCAAACTGTACTTCAAATCTAACCCAAGAATTTTGTGAGCAACATTTTTTTGGTGCTGCACATCCTAATATAATTAGTAGTAATAATGTTAATGTTTTTTTCATTTTATTTTCTTTCAAAGGTACAAATTTTATTTTTTCTTTTTTCCTCCCCAGTATTCAACAGCAAAGCCTTCCTCTACCAGGGTTTCATTTATGTTAACATCTTCTACATGTAGTGTTCCTAATACTCTTCCGTATTTTCCTACTTCTTTGCTTTCTAAAATAAAGCTTCCTTCTCCTAGTAATTCTACTAACCTATCTTTAGAAGCTAAGCCTCTAGCTTTTTCTTCAAGATCTCTTGTTCTAGATTCTGGTGTATCAATACCAGCTAATCTTATTCTTTTATGAATAGTAATATCAAAACCCAAGTTTATGTGTGCATCTATTGTGTCACCATCTACTACTCTATCTAATTTTGCTTTATAAGTATACATTAAAAATCACTCATTATTAGTTCATCAATTACATTCTGCATATCTTTTCTAGTAGCTTTCATACTAAATGATATATCAGCCTGAAATCTTTTCATTTCTTCACCGTCTTTAAATATAACAACAGTAGGTACAACTACTATTTCATGTTTAGTTTGTAGCTTAGGTGATTTAGCTATATCAACATATACTATGTCACAATCTGTTAACTTACCTATGTAAGAAACTTTGTTTGGATCGTTCCACTCAGCATTAAAATGTGTAACTACAATTTGGCCTGTAGCTTCTGAGCCAACAACCATAAATATTAATATCAGAATATACCCAATAAATATTTTCCAAGTTGTGCTAATTTTATTCATACCAAATTCCATAAACTTTAACTCCTTTAGTTTCAGCATACAATACTTTCTTTTTTATGGGCTTCTCATTTAATTGAGATTGATCCATATACTTAGGGTTCTTGCTATTAAGTTTTCTTTTTTTTGCCATTTCTAGCATTCTTTGTGTGAACCGTCACATGAACCGTCCTCAGCTTTTGTTTTACCACATGCACATTTAGCCATAATTTCTAGTTTTTATTAGTTATTATTTTAATTTATCTATTTTATCCTCCATTCTTCTTAGGTCAACTTTCATTTCATCAACAGCCTTTTCTGTATTTTCAATTGACAGTCTTATGTTTTTATCTTTCATGTCAAATTCCATTCTTGATACTGGAGCTGGTGGTGGTTCTGGCAATTGCTTTGCTTCTTCTATATCCGCTTGAAGTGCAAACCACATACCCACTATAGTAAAAATTAAAACTGCTATACCTGCTAGTGTTTTAAGACTTATCTTAAAGCTAGTCTCTTCATTTAATTCCTTTGCCATTATTTCTCTATAGGTCTATGTTCATATACTGTCTTTCCGTTTTTTATTAGTGCAACTGTACACTTTTTTCTGTTAGGTCTATGGGTTACAAAGCTAATGTGTATCCAATTAGGATTTTTATCATCACCAAACTCCCACACCATTTGATCAAAGTCTAAATTATCTTTTATATAGTGATACATTTCTGCATTTGTTTTGTGACCAAATGTATCATCAATATCCATAGCCTGACCTTTCATGTGTTGTGAATATTTAGATCCTCCTATAGCAGTATTTGTAGGCTCTCCTCTAAAAAAACTATTAATTTTTATTGGTCCACCAACCCATTCTCTAAGTGGTTCAAATAAATATTGTGCTACTTCGTGCATACACTTTAATTGATCTGGACCAGGTGTATTATCAAAACCTCTTCTTACTGCAGTGTTGCTATGTACTCCTTCTTTATAACTAACGTGTTCACTAATTTTTTTCATAATCTATTTTTAAATTGGACAACCAACATTTACTACATCAAATATTTCTAAACATATAAGGTATCCTCCAGGGTGATGTGTTGGTGCAAGTGTAGCACCTTCATGATCAAATGTATCATGAACCCATATTTTATCTCCACCTTCTAACCATGTACCACTTAAATCTAAACCTCTTCCTACAAAGCCATAGCCAGCATCTGCTGCCCAAGCATCATCAAAATTACCAATTGCATTAGGAGTTCCTGCAGTAGGTGCTCCTGTACTCATTTCAATTGCTGAGCCAGATGTTCCAAAGCTAGCGCTTGTTACATACTCTTGACCGTTATGCCAAGTTCTTGCAGGCAAATTAGTTTGCGCTCCATCAGCACTTTCTATAGTATACCATAGATCTAAACCTAAGTTGTGAGATCTTACAATTCTTGCAATTCTGTTGTTTGGGCAGTCAAAGATTTGTAGAGTTCTTTCTGAAGTACCTCCTGTTAGGATGGTTTTAGAAAGTCTGCCTGCATATGTTTGTATTTCTTTGAATCTTAAACACGCCATGCTACTTATTTTAACATAAATAATAATCCCACTAGTCCAAGTATAACACCTGTTGCAATAATCCAAAGAACTCTAGACACCTGACTTTTCCATCTTCTTATTTCATACATGTCTTTTACTAGAGGACCTATGTCTTCTCTAAATTGAGTATTTCTATTTACTCTAGATACAAACCCTTGATCTGGATTCAGCAAATGTTCTGTTATGACGCCCAACTTTGCATTGACGTGATCTATCTTTTCCTCTAACGTCTCAATCTTTAACTTCATAAGCATGAATTCTTGGTTAATATCTTTTTCCATAGTATCCTATATTCAATATTAGTATTTGTAAGTACCTTCTTTACACCAAGGACAAGCTGCTTTACAAAGTTCAAAAGTTGTGTATTTAGTTAAAGAAGCATCTGTTTCAGAATTTTCTTCTCTACATTTACCACCTGGAGTTCCAGAGTCTTCTCTAACTGGATTACCTCTTTCATCAGTATCAACTCTTCCGTCAGTTGTTTTGTACCTTTCTCCTGATTCATTATCATTACATAAAATTTGACAAACATAGTTAATGTCGTTTTGTCCAGAAGCACCGCAGACAGCATTACAAGCAGATAAAGATGTATATGTTCCACCTGGGTGTTCTACACAACCTGTCCCTTCTTGACATCTATATCTAGTAGGTCTTTCAACTTCACATGCTGCTTGACAAGCTGCAAGTGTGCTGTAAGTACCTCCTGTTCCTGCTACAGATACACATCCGTATGATGTTACACCTGTTGTTGGTGTGTAAGTTTGGCAGTTAAAGCTTTCTTCTCCTCTTGGTTCTCTAGATAAATCGTAGCAAGCAGTTCCAGTACATCCTACTGAATCTGTTACAGTTACACAATAATAACCGTTTCCTGCACTAAAAGGATCTTGTGCGTAAGAGAAAGGATTTCCATTTTTAGTCCACTGATAGTAGTATGCAGGATTACCTCCACCAACTGTTGTAGTAAATTGACCTGTAGTATTGTCGTATGCAACATTTATTGTTAATTGATAGTAGGTTACGCCTACAGTGTAAGATCCTGTTACAGTACAACCTGCATCATCTGTAACAATTACTGTATACACACCTGCAGAAACACACGATAAATCCTCGGTTGTTGATGCAGCTGGATCATCCCATTGGAAAGTGTAAGGTGCTGTTCCGCCTGTAACTGTTAAGTCTATTGCTCCACAACAATCTGTACATTGATTTTCATCTGTTATAACAGCACTAAGTGACATTCCTGTACCAGGTTCTGTTATTACAATACTTCCTTCCCAAATACATCCATTACTTAGAGTTACTCTTAGGTAGTATGTACCTGCTGGTACTGAACTAATGTAAGAGTTGTTAGATGGTCCGTATGGGTTAGGTGTTGAATAACCTGAATCTGTTGTCCATAAATAAGTAGCTCCACTAAACTGTTGGTCTGCCCATTGGTCAAATTGTGCTGCTCCAGATCTTTCTCCTTTACAAGCAACGTTTGTTCCTGTAATAGATCCAGATATTGCTGAAGGTGCAACTACTGTCCATGATTGAGTTCCAGTACAACCGTTATCATCAGTAACAGTAACTGTATAAGTTCCTGCTCCTATGTTGTTTAACTGATCTCCTGTTGATGAATTTGATCCTAAAGATCCGCCGTTAGAAGCAACCCATGCGTAAGTGTAAGGACCTGTTCCACAAGTTATATACAATTGTTTAATGTTGGTCGTTTGACCAGGGCATGGTATTTCTGGTACTATACCATATATTGTTAAAGGACAAGTTGATCCATTTACACTTTGTGATATTGTCACAGTACATCCGTTAGCGTCTGTAATAGTACAGAAATATATTCCGTATACTAAACCTGTTAAGTCTTGATTTGTAGATTGACCTGCAGGCACTGTTCCAGTTGCTCCTGCTGTCCATAAATAAGTATAACCAGGTGTTCCTCCGCTTGGTGTTAAATCAATTGTTCCTGTTGATCCACCAAAACAGTGAATAAAGTTAGCAACTGTTGTTGCACTTAATGCAGGAGGAGCTACAACTGTAAACGATCCACTGTCTACCTGATATGTTAAACCAGAAGTTGTGTTAGTAGCAAAATAAGTCCAAGTATAATTACCAATACATAAACCAGTAACCGTTGCAGCATTAAAAGTTGCATGTGGTCCTTCTGTATGAATTAAAACACCTGCAGGATCATAAAGATATGCAGTAAACGTATATCCAGTTACTGAAGTTGGACTTGCAGTAAACGTAGCCGTTGCATCACAAGGTATTTGTGGGTTAGGATTTAATTCAGTTTGAACTGGTCTACAACTTACATCTGTATTAGTTACAGTCATGTCTGCCGTTATTGGGCAAGTCAGCGTTACATCTTCTGTTGCTGAACAACCACAAGCATCTGTCACTGTTAAAGTGTATGTACCTGGGGCTACGTTTAACGCATAGTTATTAGTAGTTGAAAAACCGTTTGGTCCAGTTATTGAGTAAGTCCACGGATTACAATTTGGATTACCACCTGATCCATTAAAAGTAATATCACCGTCAGAAGCTGCTCCACCATTTTCACATGTTGTTGGTTGTGTAACCGATGATGTTAAAGTAAGAGCAGGAGGGTTAACTATATTAACTGAACAGCTTTGACTCCTTGCTGGAGAAGAACTATCAGTTACAGTAAGTGTCCAAGTTTCACCTGGAGCAAGTTTTTGAGCATTACTTCCATAGTGCCATGGGCCGCTAGATTCACAAGAAAACATGTCATACTGAGAACCGTCTATTGAAGTATTTGCAGGTAAAGAATTGACTGTTACAGGAGACCAAGAAGCTGTTCCTGTTGTAGATCCACTTGCAGTTATAGTACAAGGGAAAGTTGCAGTAGAGTCTAACATAATTGCCCATTTAATATCTTCATCTGTACATCCTGCAGCTTCGTAGCAACATTCTATATCTAAAGTACTAGGTGGGTTAGGAATTGTTATAGTAACATTACACGTTGTAGTACAGCCATAACAATCTGTTATAGTTACTGCATAAACTCCATTTTCTGCTACATTAAATGATGCAACATTACCTGGAGCTGCTATTCCACCGTTTGCATTTGATATAGCACTACCGTTTCTAGTCCATGCATAAGTCAATGTGCATCCTGCACCATATCCGCCAGTAGCAACTGCTGAAACACTACCTGTTGTTAAAATTTGTTGGCCAGCACTGTTAAGTATATATTGAGGATTAACTCCAGTTACTGTACATGCTAAAGCTATTGGTTCAGTAATAACCCCGCTTGCTGTACAAACATGTGCTGGAGATGCTGAGTCAGTAAGAGTACAAGTATAAGTACCTGCTCCTTGACCAGTTATTGTTTGTGTTGTTTGTCCGCCAGGAGACCATAAGTAAGTTACAGTTCCTGTTCCGTTAAACATAGTTGCTGTTAATGATCCATTTGTATCACCATTACAAGCTAGTTTAAAGTCACCTATATTACATGTTACAGGATTTTCTTCATCATCTTGATTACTGTTATAACAATCAAGACACCATATTTCTTTATCAGTTAAACATCTGTCAAATTGCATGTGTGCAGCAATGTAACCGTTAGCGTCTGGTCCTAATCTGTCTATTGTTAAAGCACCTGCTGCCAAGAAAGCGGCTCCCCATGGAACACCTGCTACAAATATTTGACACATGTTTGTACATCTTCTAACTACAAAGTTTGTGTAGTCAGTTAGTTGTATAGCTGGTCCTGTTACTACATGATTTAGTCCTGCTAATCTAAATGTAATTTGAGTAGGGCTATCCCACTTAAGATAATTTTGTCCACCAGATTGATCCCATAATTTTTGACCTGAAGGAGTTGTGTTTATTAGAGGTACATAAGAAAGTAAAATTGTAAAATCATCTGCAGCAGCATAAGTAATAGCAGAAGATAAATCAAAATGATTACCTGCTATAACTTTATGAGAAGTATCTGTAGCATACCATGTTGGTACATCAGCTATTGTATTTTGTTCAGCGTCATTTGAGCCTATTTGGTCATCCCATTGAGTAACATTGGCACCATCAGCAATGTTAGCTAATATGTTAGCAGGAGTAGCCTGATTATTTACACCAAAGCCAAACCTGTGCCAAACGGTAATATTGTTAATACCAAAAGGTGATGTTGCACAAGGATCACAATCGTTTTTCCAAATACCTTGGTTAACTGTTCCTGCAACTTGATTACAATTTATATGGGTTGAATTTCTAGACATGTTTTATATTTTTTAAAGTGTTCCTACTACCACACAGTCAGTTGCATTTACTTCAAAAGCCTGTGAGGGGAATTTGTTTATTGTATTATTACCTTCTGTTGCAGCATCAAAGTTTACAGTTACTCCTACTGGTATAGTCATAACATTACCATTCTCTCTTATCTTTACTGTGCAAGTTCCTGAATTGTTATACACAGAAAATGTTCTAAACTGTTCGTTATATATTTTATTTGTGATGGCCCCTGTTTGACCAAAAGGTATGACTATATTAGTCATTTTATTTAGTTGAGTTTTCATATTGAATGTTTTTTATTACTTTTGCCGTTACTCTATCTATATATAATATACAAAAAATTACATTAACAAAAAACAATATCATATGAAAAAACATAATTTTGAATTGCATATTATTTCAAAGAATAATATTAATATTGGCTTTTGTTATAGTGTAGTTGATTTAGAAAATACATTGTTTAATGGGTTCTTTTTAAAAGAAAAAAAAGAAAGAAAAGGTTACATGTTTGAATTTGGATTTTTTGTTTTCACTTTTGTATATTTGCACGTGCCAGATTCAAGATAATTTAGTATCTTGTTTTACCACACAATTATTAACCTTACTAAAAATTAAAAGAATGGAATTAAACAACAAGATTCTAAGTGATATTACTGTCCATATGAAATATGCTAAATATCTTCCAGAATTGAACAGAAGAGAAACATGGGAAGAATTAGTTACAAGAAACAAGGACATGCACTTAAAGTCATACCCGCACATTAAAGATGAAATAGAAGAAGTATATCAGATGGTTTATGATAAACAGATATTACCATCAATGAGATCAATGCAATTTGGTGGTAAACCAATTGAGATTGCTCCTAATAGAATATACAATTGTGCTTATATGCCTATAGATCATGTTGATTCATTTAGTGAGTGTATGTTTTTGTTGTTATGTGGAA
>WLWI01002524.1_pt1 | contig 15801 bp, 16 predicted proteins | sample 6701501 | NCBI WGS metagenome assembly WLWI01 (sample SAMN12718690, study PRJNA515312) | sponge metagenome | isolation source: marine sponge | host: Mycale hentscheli | place: New Zealand: South Island, Marlborough, Capsize Point | collected 2014-11-01
CCCCCCCCCCCCCCCCCCCCCCAGGCCTGCTCTTACTTTAAGCACCAAACACCATTGTTTTACTAACACACCACAAACACATGCACATGCTGTAAAATACTCACACCTGCACACACTCACACACACACATTTGTATTATTTACTACAATATTATTCTTTCTACCTCCACAAACACAACCTTATGTATCAATGGCACCAATGCCATGCAATCGGATACTTCTACTGCGCAATATACTTTACAATACAAATGCTATGGGATTCAGGGGGAGGGGCGAGGGGGCCAGGACACCACCCTCCGAACCAAGCTGTTTATAGAAAATAAAAATGTACAAAGATACCAATACATGAAATTTTGTTTATACATCCTAATTCATACTCTTCATTTATAATAAAATAAATATCCAAATTATGACATCAGAAGTTCTGACCTAAATGTGGGCCCCTCCCCATCATTAGTGCTGGAACTGCCTCTGACTGTGGTATGATAGGACAAAGTAGGCATGTCCTGAACAGTTGGAGATACATTAAGGGAGCTGGACAACGCCCACACACATTTTTGGTGATAATAATTAGAATGATTCTAAGGCTAACTGACCTTTTTCCCTGTACTGTTTGTAGAGTTATGGTACCATTGGAATCTTAAATATTGCTAGTAAGGGAATAATTTTAAAAGAACTAAAGTTAACTAAACATTCAATATTTTGATGCTGCTAGGTCACAGCACATGTAGCTGATATAAAGTCTCATTATAATGGGTGTGGTGTACACTGTAAAATGACTTGTATAGCTGTTAGCATCTAAGGATATATCGGCAAAGAAGTTGATGGAGCCCATAACCCAATCAGTAGAGGAACTATTTGAAGTTAGGCCACATTGTCACAGAATCAGAAAAACTAGCACATTATCTTCTAAGAAAATACCTTTGTAAATATATTTTACTGGACTGATGTCATAGTACAAATCCAAAGCAGGTAATTATTCTGTAGTATGATAGATAAAAAATACAGTTGTTCAATCTTCTAAGGGCAAATGCTGAGCAATCACAAGAATGAACAATGGGGCAAAAAGTTTCATTAGAATGTATGAAGATTATCAGGAGTTGACAAGTTTGGTTGCTTCACTAAGTACCGTGGGCGTTCCATTAGAGCATCTTGCAACCATCTGACTTTCTGGTGATGAAATTCCATATACGAAAGTCATATAGCTATCAGAATAGAAATAAGCAGCTGACTGTTATATGTCTGTAAAATCTGATCACTTACTCAGTAGACATTATTGATGGCTGGCAGTGATTCTCAAATTACCCCTTCCTCATTAAATTGTGTAAAGTGATCTTCCATAGTAATAGTCAATTTATGACTAATTGGCTCTCTTTACTATTTTGATGTTATTTTAAGAGAGCTCTGGTCAAAATCTTGGTTTTTTAAAGGATGTGTTTGTGGGACCCTACCCACATGAGATTGAGATATTAGTCTTCTCCATAACAGAGAATGGAAAATCATCATAACATAGCTATCACCTCCTTAGTTACACACACTCAAACTAACATTTATTCTAGAACTTTCTTTTGACCATGTTACCTTCATGTGTGGACTGTTCTCATTGGTCATTCTTTTTATGTTTCACCAGTGGGTAGTGGGATATAATAATAATAAAATAATATAATCCTGACTTACCCAGTGAACCTGGTCTTTTTCCTGTGGCAGTAGATCATCTCCATTATCCCCGATACTGTCGCTTTCTAAACTTAAACTAAGATCTAAGCAGGAATAGACCTGGTGGCAGCCTACTCTAATCTGAGGGCAAGAATACCACCTATCACTGGCCCTAACCCATCCCACAGTGTATATATAGTTTAGTTGCTATGTATTTTGTATGTGCACTTTATAATAAAAATATGAAATTTGTACATGCATTCTACATACTCAACATATTTTTTTAAAGCTCAGACCAGCCAAAGTTTCCATTGCTGACCTTCTTAAGACACTAATTAAGCCCTTATATAATTATATTATTATATGAGAACAGCTGTTTTGTTAATAGTCAGGCTGGGTATCAAGGTGTAGCAAACCATAAGGGCTTTTTGAATTATCACTGATCAATATCTCACAGTTTAAGAAGATGGCCACAACAAGTAATGCAGAATTAGTTCAGTCATTCTATAGTTTAACCTTAAACAAATTACAACACAAATGTTGCTGCATATTTCAGTACAGAATAATGAGCTTTACAACATATCAAAAGTCTTGAGAAGTCCCATGAGGGGAAGTCCCCCAAAATGGCCTCTAACTGGTGCATCATGGCAATCATTATGGAAAATCATCTGTGATGTTTCTCCTGATGATAGATGTGAATCCTAATTTCATGCGTTTTACTCCACACTGAAATTTATTGAAGACCATGCGTTTCGCCATGATGTTATGGCGATTTATCATCTTTGACCAGCCACTGTGGTGGAAAGCTTCACTGATAGTTGTTTGAGAATAGTGTTCTTCGCCTTAGTGGTTTCCATGCTAAAATGAGTTTTCTTGGCTCCATTGGCCATCTCATGGCTGCTTGAGGTCTACAAGAAATGTTGGAGATAATTTATGCCTCCAATGCTGTGGTTCACATACTCACAGGTAAAACTGTTGCTCGTGCTATCTGAGGGCATTTACTTGTTGATGCAGCACTCAATACGCTTGTTGTGGCCAGTACATTTGATGTACCAATACCTGTTTGCGGTGAAGAAACGGAAGCGGACACCGAAGTAACCATATATTCAGATTAGTGCTACCATTTTTTAAGTTTAATTAAATTTTTACATGATATTACTAATGTAGGATGATGCACCCGAAAATTTCGGTAATGAGTGTACTATCAGCTTGGCTTCTCTACTATATGAGTAGTTAATGAAGAAACTTGTGGCAGCAGATGAAGCTTGCAAGAATGAAATTTTAGTAAAGATTAGTAGTGCTCTTCAACTTACAAAGGAGCTCTTCAACTTACAAAGGAGCGTCTGAAATTGTCCTGAACTGCTAATCTGTGGTTGCAGTACATAGATATGATCGACATCCTTCGCAAATTCATGCAAGCAGAAAGGACAGGTAGGTAACTGGGATTTGCACCTTTAGGTGCTTTCTGAAATGCTCCCTTTTTTGGCAGCTTCTGGACACAACAACTATACTAAGTCAGTGTCTTCTACTTGCAAAGCATGTGCAGAAGTAAACAAAACAATGCAGGAGTTGACTTGTGTATCCTTTGATTCTGGGAAGAAGAACAAGGATATGACAAAGTCCAGACAAGCTCGCAATTGGAAGGATGTTTAAACACAGCTAGCTTACCTACAAGAGACAAATCCCTTTACATGTGATACCAGCCTACGAAGCATCTCTAACAGAGGTCATGCACATAGTAATGTTAATGTGGACAGAGCAAAGGTCATTGGCCATGTTATTTTGGTAGCATGGAGGGCAAAACAGCTGTTGACATCACATTAAAAAGAGTGAACAGGTAATTACTATGAATTCAAGAGCTGCGGTCAAAATTAATGGTGTTACAGAGCAAATAGATCCCCAATAGCTGCTTAGGAAGTTGATATGATTGAAGACATTTTTAAGTATGAGCTCTGTAGTTATTCGCCAGCACTGTTTGATTCTTCTCTGTTACTTAGTGTGGGTTAAAAACGCCACCAATTGTGGGTTAAATGCTGACACCACGGTCCACAGGCAGGGGCTCGGCACTCAACGATAAAGGTAAGCCACCAAAGACTCCAACAACGATTACTTAGAGACTCTGATGACCACTGCCACCAGAGTTCTCCCAGGTATCTAGCCCTTTCACTGAAGTCACAAATTCAGCTTTTGGGTTTAAATGAGGTTTAACAATAGTTAGACCTAGTTAATTACAAAGGAGAAGGAGGGGTGGTGGGGCACACCGGAAGTGGGCCACACCAGGGAGAATAGGAAAGATGGAAAGAGGGGGGGGTCACGTGAGAGTAGGTAACACGTGGCCAGTGCCAGAAAGCAGAAGGAAAAGAGGGACCAAGCAACCAAGGACTGCCAGAGGATACTTTTCACAATACATTCATGTCGGCAGCAGAGGGACGCGGACCGGAGAGCCGATAGACGAACTCCCCGGGTGCAGGTGGGTCCAGAAGCCCGGCTCCGGTTGTATCGGCGGTGCCACTAGATTCGGATCTGGTGGAGATGATTGCGGCCAGAGTGACTGTCAGCGTGACGGCCAGAGTGACTGCCCAGCTAAGAGAAGCGGCCAGTAGCAGCGGGAGTAGAGAGGGCAGCAGTGCTCAGCTAGAGGGCGCAACACCTAGGAGGGAGGAGAGCATGACGGGAGATCCCCCAGCGGAGCAGCACATTCGAGAGACTGGGGGTAAGCAAGAAAAAATCTGAGAAGCATACCTGGGAGATGAAGGACAGGAGAGAAAGTAGGGAAAGTCAGTCAGGGTTATTAAGTGTAAAGGGAATAATAAGAATAAGCTAGGAGGGGAGACGGGTAGTAGGGGCAGGGCCCCAAACGGGTCGTAAAGGCCTGTAAGCCCCATCGTTGGCAGAGGAGCAGAGTCCCTTCAGCAACGAGCTGGTGGTGGTACTTGGCTGTTGGCTCAGTCTTTAGGACACATGGCTGCTACGCTCAAAATCATGGGATCATACCCCCAGGGCATTTGGTTTGTGTTGCGGAGTGGGTGGAGGCCTAGAGTATGAAAGTGGGCAGAGGTCTTGAGTATGAGAGTGGGCAGAGGCCCAGAGTATGTGAGCGGGCGGAGGCCCAGAGTAGTATGAGAGCGGGCGGAGGCCCAGAGTAGGAGAGTGGGCGGAGGCCCAGAGTATGAGAGCGGGAGGAGGCCCAGAGTATGAGAGGGGGCAGAGGCCCAGAGTATGAGAGTGGGCGGAGGCCCAGAGTATGAGAGTGCCCGGAGTAAGAAAGTGGGCGGAAGCCCAAGGCAAAAATGGGCAGAGGCCCAGGGATAAACGATGGCAGTGGTCCAAGGGTAGTCTCATGATGATTATGATTGCTCCTATTGGACAGGTGGCGAGCTGGGAGCAGAGCTAACGGCAGTAGAGATGGAGACACTGCATTTACCATCCTTTGCTGAAGAGAAGGAGGAGAGAGAGCGTAGCGGCAGAGAGCCAGATGGAGGCACACGGCCCTGGGAGAGGGACAGGGGAGCACTTCAAGAGAGAGCTGTGGAAGGGGATAGCAGTAGGCCGTTCGTGCTAGGAGAGTCTCTACCAGTAGTACCAGCGAAGCTGGTGAAACGCATCCTCAAAGGGGAATATATAGACATGGCAGAGCTGCTCAGGGACAATGTGGAGGCAGAAAGGAGGAGAGTGTCAAGAAACGAAGGCAGCCAGGTTCCCCGTTCAGGCCGGCGAGAGCTACTGGACTTTGAGAGCTGGCTCTAGTGCTTCAGCTCTTATGCTGCAGTGGTCTGTCAGATGTACCCTCAAAAGGCACGTGAGCTGTGGGCATATCAGGCCATGATGGTGTTGGAGCACAGGAAGTGCGGCGGAAGGGGGTGGTTACTGTATGACAGTGCCTTCCGCCAGCAGATCACGTCATTGAAAGAGGTCGACTTTTCCAAAATCAATCAGAGCCTGTACTCAACAACATTCCTAGCCTATGGCGGCCGGGGACAGTGCTGCACACACTGTATGCTCTCAGACCACCCAACGGAGGAGTGTGCACTGCACCCCAGAAGGGACATACATGTACCTGTGGTCCAGATTCAGGACCAGTACTCAAAGAGATCTAGGCGCCCAGATGGATCTGGGGGTAGTAGCGACCACTTGAGATGAGCAGGCAGACGCGGGGCATGCTATGCGTATAATGATGGCCGGTGCTCGCTCCCATATTGTCGGTTCGAGCATGTCTGCTCTCTGTGCGGAGGAAATCACAGGAGGACAGCTTGCAGGGAGAAGGACAATATTAGGAAAGATGCAGGCACAAAGCGCAGTCTGAAATGGGTGGTCATAAAGATTGTTGTCTTGATCAGTTGAACTGTTTGGTGATTCACATGTGATGAAAATATATCCCATAGTCAATAGGTGAATGGAGCTGGTAAGGCCAAACGTCGGGCCTGACTGGGAAAGGGTGGCTCAAAGCTGCTTCAGGGGGGGGGGATAATACAAGCCCATGCACTCTATACAAAAATTAAATAAATCATAGTAAAATAATAATAATAATAAAATAAAATAAATAAAAAAAAAAAAAATAATAAAAAAAAAAAAATAATAATAATAATAATAATTAAAAAATAAATAAATATATATATAGAGAGAGATTATAATAAGAAGAATAACAGGAACAGGTAAGAATGAGACAGGGGCAACAAGGGCAGAGGGTCATCAATCAGCTACGGCTGACAGTGAAACTGGTATGCACGACGTGTATGTAGGGGGAGCGATGTATCCGTACACACGGCACCAAGAGACGATGGAGAGCAGAAGACCGAGCAGACCTCGGGTGCTTCCTCGGAAACTGCAGGAAATAGTCACCCCGCTAATTGTAGAGGAGTGGGCTCGACTTCTGGCAGGCCAACCCGACGGCAACTTTAAGAACTATATTCTAAGGGGACTGACAAATGGGTTTAGAGTGGGTTACAGACATGGGAGGTGTTCGTGCACGGCAGCAAAGTCGAATATGTTGTCAGCGGATCATAACCCTACCGTGGTGGACCAGTACATTCAGAAAGAAGCCAGTCTAGGCAGGGTTGTAGGCCCTATGGTGAGGGAAGAACTTCCAGAGGCTCAGGTGAGCAGATTTGGGGTCATTGAGAAACCACACCAATCTGGCAAGTACCGCCTCATAGTCGACCTCTCTCATCCAGAGGGCAAGAGTGTGAATGATGGTATAGAACCAGAACTGCGTTCCCTTCATTATACATCAGTAGATGCAGCAGTGGAGAGGTGCTAGCAAAAGGACAACAGGGGGTGATGTTGGCGAAATTTGACATTGAAAGCGCCTATCGTATGGTGCCAGTACACCCGGAGGATAGACACCTCCTAGGTATGGTATGGAAAGGGGGCCTCTTACATAGACACCGTCCTACCTTTTGGACTACGTTCTGCACCCAAATTTTTTAACGCGTTGGCTGATACACTACAATGGATTCTGGGACGGGAGGGGATTGAAACATTGCACTACCTCGACGATTTCTTAATATTAGGCGAGCAAGGTGGGATGGCTGACGAGTCACTTCGGTCAGCACTGGACTGCTGCGGGCTGCTGGGTTCCAATTGCAGCCCATAAGACAAAGGGGCCAGCGACCAAGATCACCTTTCTGGGAATAGAAATGGACACAGTGTCAAAATCACTACACCTCCAAGCAGAAAAGTTGAAACGTCTGCTACAGCTAGTGAGAGAGTGGACAGGGAAACGATGCTGCACGAAAAGAGAGCTGCAGTCATTGATAGGGCAACTCCAACACGCCACATGAGTGGTACGACCAGGAAGGTCATTCCTGAGAAGAATGATTGCACTACTGGCCATAGCAAAGAAACCACACCATCGAATCCGGCTAAACCGAGGTTTTAAATCTGACCTGCAGTGGTGGGCAACTTTCTTATCTGGGTGGAATGGCAGGAGCATGAGGGGCTAGGAGCCACTATGAGGTAACTTTGACATCAGATGCGTCAGGTACCTGGGGCTGTGGGGTATTTACGTCAGGAGGGGAGTGGTTTCAGGTGAAATGGCCAGACTCATGGAAAGATACCAACATTATGGTGAAGGAGCTCCTCCCAATTGTGTTAGCAGTGGCTCTGTGGGGAGACTCATGGGCAAGCAAGCTGATTCGGTGTCGCTGCGACAATGCAGCAGTGGTTGAGGTAGTGAACTCAGGGGCGAGCAGGTGCGAGAAGGCCATGCACCTAGTGAGAAGTGCATTTATCTTCCAGGCAATGCACAAGGTATCACTGTGGGCAGTACACATTCCTGGGGTGGAAAATCAAAGTGCGGACGCGTTGTCACGCGATAACAGCAGTTTATTTTTCCTCCAGAATCCAGAGGCAAGGGAAAGACCAACGGTCATTCCCCAGCGCTATTGCTGGCACTGGTTCTACAGAGCCAGGACTGGACATCGCAGAATTGGATCGATGTGCTAAAAGGCCTGGCAGATTCGACACAACGGACGTACAGAAGTGCTCAACGCCGGTACCTGCAATTCTGCGCTCAGGGCAAACTGACAGCAATTCCAGCCACAGAGACGATACTGTCTTATTTTGTAACCCAGCTAGCAAGAGAAGGCCTGAGACATCGGAGCATCAAGGTGTACCTATCCGCAGTTCGGTTCCTACAGATAAGTGAGGGTAAAGGGGACCCTTTCGTGCTTCCTCTTCAGAGGCTGCACTACATTTTGCAGGGAGTCAAGAGACAAGAAGCCAGACAGGGGGGCAGGGAAGAGGGAGAGGTTGCCAGTCTCTCCGAACATCTTGAGGAAGATGAAAGCGGTATGGCAGGCAGGGAGCGAGAACCAGGACACAAAAATGCTGTGGGTGGCAGCATGCTTGGGATTCTTTGGGTTTCTTAGATCAGGAGAAATGACAGTCCCAAGTGATGCGGCATTTGACCCAGACACCCACCTCACCCCCAAAGATGTGTCAGTCGACTGTCCCCGTAAGCCGACTACCATGAAGGTGACCATTAAGGCCTCCAAAACGGACCCATTCAGGAGAGGGGTGGACATTTTCATGGGGAAAACGGACACAGACTTGTGTCCTGTCACGGCAATGCTGCGCTACTTGTTAGAGAGGGGGTGGGGGGAAGGCCCGCTGTTTATTTTCAAGGATGGACGCTTCCTTACCAGGCAGTGCTTAGTTGGAGCAATTAGAGAGGTGCTGCAGGCAGCAGGAATGAACCCCAGGAAGTTTGGTGGCCACAGTTTTAGAATTGGGGCGACTACGGCAGCAGTGGTCGGGATGGAGGATGCAGTAAAGACCCTTGGGTGGTGGAGAAGTTTGGCATATTTGGAATACATCAAGATTCCGAGGGTACAGCTGGCTAACTATTCAAAGAAGCTAGCAGTGTTTGTATGAGATGGGATGATCACCTGCAGGAGGATTAGAACTATGCAGCAGAGGGAACAGTCGGCACAGGCAGGGACCGGGTCATTATCAGGTGTGCAGAAGGCGCATAGATGTTGTTTGTCCAATGCATTATTATTTTTTTGTTTGTTTTTTGTTGTTTAATGGAAGATTGCAGGGGTCAAGTGGTTAAGGGGAGCTAGGTGGTTAGAGGCCATGTAGTAATAGGGGGGTTGGCGTGAGCGCAGGGGCATGCGGGGACAGGTGTGTGGGTGGTGCTTGGGGGGTCGTATCGTCCTTAGGCCATGGGCAAAAAGAGGAAATTCCCCCACTATGCCCTATTCCCCCTAGCACCACTTAGCACGCAGTTGCAAGTGGGAAAGGGAGGAAGAGCACTCCCATCCTCACGCCTCCGCCAATCCTACACAGCCAAAGGGCTGTGGCACAGCAAGTCCGACCTAGGAGGTGAGACGGAGAAGGTAAGTTAGGGAGGGGCTTAGTTGAAGACTGCAGTAATTAAATGAGGTTAAACAATAGTTAGACCTAGTTAATTACAAAGGAGAAGGAGGGGTGGTGGGGCACACCGGAAGTGGGCCACACCAGGGAGATTAGGAAAGATGGAAAGAGGGGGGTTCACGTGAGAGTAGGTAACACGTGGCCAGTGCCAGAAAGCAGAAGGAAAAGAGGGACCAAGCAACCGAGGACTGCCAGAGGATACCTTCACAAGACATGCCCACCCAGCCACAGCCAACCTAAAGAATTAATACTCCTCCATCAATGGGCATACTCATTGATGTGATCGGCGTTGGGGCCATGGGCAAAAAGGGGAAATTCCCCCACTATGCCCTATTCCCCCTAGCACTACTTAGCACGCAGTTGCAAGTGGGAAAGGGAGGAAGGGCACGCCCATCCTCACGTCTCCGCCAATCTTACACGGCCAAAGGGCTGTGGCACAGCAAGTCCGACATAGGAGGTGAGACGGAGAAGGTAAGTTAGGGAGGGGCTTAGTTGAAGACTGCAGTAATTAACTAACATTAGGGAAACTGAATGACGCATGCGTGACTAGGGTTTATAAGTTCCAAGTCACGCATGCACACATATAAATTGGGGTGTGGTCCACAGAATACATCCGGACACAAAATACACATGACCTGCGCCTACACTAAAATAACAAAATACAGAAATACATACACAATACTTATAATACACACACAAATGTCCTTGTATGACACACACACAAATGTCCTTTGTATGACACACACACAAATGTTCTCAATCTTCATGCTTTCTCTTCTATCTTCTCTCTGTCTTCATTTCATTCTCTTGTCTGTCATCTTCTCTGTCTCACTTCTCATTCCTCCGCCCACACTTAGACAGCCACAAAAGCCAGAATTGGCTAAAGCTATTTGGGACAGCATGACTGAAGACATTCCCAAAATATCCGTTCAGTTTGTCCTTGATGTGGCTCTCTTCTTCAGAGAATACCATGGACGTTGGGTTCTACCTACAAAGAGATATGCACAATTTATGTAGACTATGTGATGAAGAAGTATGGTGAAACAATTGTGGTTTTTGATGGCTATGGAAAATTGTCAACAAAAGACATGGTACACCAAAGACGAACAAAGGGAAAAGCTGGTTTGACCGTTACATTCTCTGAGGATATAAAACTTACCATGAAGAAGGAGAACTTTCTAGCCAACAGTACCAACAAGCAGCTATTTATCAATTTGCTTGGAAGATTCCTGGGAAAGAAATGCAAAATATTTCATGCTCCAGGTGATGCAGATGTTCTCATTGTAGAGAAACAGTGGAATTTGCTCTACTTATGGATACTGCACTGGTTGGCGAGGACACAGATTTGCTAATTTTGTTGTGTTACTATGCGGACCTGGATTATTATAATATATTTTTCCGACCAGAACCTAAGAAGAATGTGAAAAAACAAAATTTGGAACATACATGCTGTTACAGCATAATTGGATCCCAAAATCTGTAGCAACATTCTCTTTCTACATGCTCTACTTGGATGTGACACTACATCCCACCTATATGGCATTGGAAAGGACACTGCTCTGAAGAAGTTCAAATTGAGTCCACACTTTCAAGAACAAGCCAGTTTGCTTTATATAGAGTCAGCTACTTGTGAGGAAGTGTGTACTGCAGGTGACCAGGTGTTGGTGATTGTATATGGTGGTGGTTCAGGAGAATCTCTTGACTCTCTGAGGTACAAGCGCTTTTGTGAGAAAGTTTCCACCAGCTATTCTTCCATCCACACACAAATCCTTCCACCTACTTCAGCTGCTGCAAAGTATCATAGCCTCCGAGTCTACTTACAGATATTGGAATGGAAGGGCTGTGGTGATGATGTCGATCCTCTCAAATGGGGAAGGAAGGAAAGTGATGGGAAACTAGTACCAGTACTTATTGATTCATCACCTGCTCCAGATGATCTCCTCAAAATGATCCGGTGTAATTGTCATTCTGACTACAGCAGCATGAGGTGCACCTGCTGAAAGCATCACATGAAGTGTTCTCCTGCTTGTGGCAACTGCAGAGGGAGGATCAGGTTGCACAAACTCAGACATTCCCGTGCAGGACCACAGCTGAATCATTGCTTTGATCATACTTTATTGTAACATATTTTCTAGTGCCAAAAAGTGTATTCGGTTAAAGCAACCCCACAGGATTCCTTGAGACTTTTGATATGTTATAAAGAAAAAAATTCTGTACCCAGGACAGTTGAAAGGGTGAGGTTATGGGTATGGGTAGTACACATACAATATGCAATTAACTGTGTACTTTAAAGTTTAATCAAAATTAGCTATATTGAATTAGCTACTTTGCAAGTAACCACAATGGTAGTTAGTCATGAGCAATTACCTACAAAGACATTCTTATTGACTATTGTCAGCTGTAGCTGGTTTTTAGGATTCATGAATATTTGGGTTGACAAATGTTTGGTTTTCTTGGCTTTTGAGTGTATAAAACACATGTAATCTTCTGTAATAAAAGTAGTTTTACTACAAAGGTTGATGATAAAAATTTTACTGGAGTCTATTAGCTACTTCAGAATGCAATAGTTTGCCTAGATAATGTCTCCCACAGTGTGTTCAGACTTGCAAGGTTTTAATAGTCATAACATCAACACACATGATGCTGGATTTTCAATAGTACGCCATCTAAACAGCTGGAGGCAATTACAGTGATACTAGAGCTTAGAATATCAGTCATTCATAGCATGATTATTGTCGTTATATAACTATACATACATAATTAATATACGTGAGCAATTACCTTCAAAGACATTCCTATTGACTATTGTCAGCAGTGGCTAGTTTTTAGTTTCCGCTACCAGTGAAATTTAACTCAGTCACAGTTATTGAAACAATTGGACAAAGGTAAAGTCAACTTTGACACTACTATAGCTGAACTGTGAAGGTGGTTGATAGATTATGAGACAATTTGCTGTTCCCGCCGATAGTTTTCGGCCTTGCGCACAGAGTGATCGCAATAATTTAATTTCAGTACGTAATCGCATAATTGGACTTTCCCGGGGACTCCCCCTTTTCCTTTTGTTTTCCCACACCCACGAAAAGCGACACCGAGTTTGTTGCAGCGATCTAGTTCGAGCTCTGGACTCTGTCGGAGCGACCTAAACTGATTTCACTGCAGGTGAGATTGCAATACATTCAGTGGGATAATGCTGGCCAGACAGGGCGTCAGGGAACGTGCACAGACCCAACTTTTGCGGGGTCACCACGTGCCTGAAATTTGCTGATGTTTTCATTTGGTAATAATGCTGATATGAAATTTGTAATGGGTAGTGTGGGAATGATGAAATTCAAATTTGCCCCGCTGTCTGTGAAGAGGGTGAATTGTAGTCTCGCGGGCCAGACCCTTTACCCAATATGAAGAGAAAGAAAGGGTCTGGTCAAGTTCACGTATGCGTTTGGTCTCGCTGGTCCTGGAATTTCTCGGACCGGTAATTGGTTTTAAACGTCTTGCAACGGACTTTCCTAGCCTGTTGGTAATATCCATGTCGACAGTAATTTCAGCGCGCTAAAATCACCTGAGCTAAATTACCACGTAATCAAAGCTATATTACCGCAGTGGTTACACTTGTGCTGACAGTGCAAGACCAAACGCATACGTACGTGAACTTGACCAGACCCTTTCTTTCTCTTCATATTGGGTAAAGGGTCTGGCCCGCGTTGCGCGAGTATAAAAAGCTGTAAAATGCTTTTTTTTTCTTTTCTTCTGTAATTGTCAAAAAAGAATTATTGTGCAAGTAAGTGCAAAGAAGAAATTTCATTGAAGTTGGCTGACGCTGCAGTAAAGTGGTGAGGTTTATTATCAATTAATCTTAGGTAGTATAGCAGGTATGAAAACTATATGCCTTAAAGAACCCAGCAAAAATATGGTGTGCAATAACAGAGGCCCACAAAAGCAAGTAGCAACAACAACAAATTACTGCTTTATGGAGGCTCCACAAGAGCCATTTTATGTGAAGATACGATTTATTCTACTGCTATGTGCACCACTGAATTAAATATTATTATAGTTGTAATGTCTAGTTTGTCTATGTTGTATTGGAAACTACTTATGTTAGTCAGTTATGGCAATGCTAAATTCTAAAAAGAGAATTTTTTTATTGTCAATAAATTATCGCTAACGTTTTAGGTTAAACCACAATTGCTTTTCTCACTCTAATTAACTATTAGGTGAATTTAGCTAGTTCTGTTTTCAGTCTTGTCATGCTATTGAAAGGTATTGAAGCATTGGTTCAGTAAGCAGTGTCATCACTCGTGGCAACGATGATAGTGTGTGGAGTGGACAGAGATAGTGCTGTGGGTTTAAAAATGGATTTATTCAAGCTACCACGTTCACTCGAGTATAGATAAAAAAGTGTGAGTGAACCTAGGCTACAGTGACATGCAGTTTTTTTTAGCTTTGTCATGTGTATCTCTTACAATAGGAGATTTGATTAGGCACTATATAACATAAAAAACTTTTTTTAGTTCTGAAAATGGCTTCGAAAGTTATTCCGCACTCTTCACATACGATATTCTCACAATATTCAGGACTGCGTTTATGTAAATAAGAGGAAAGCCTTTGCCACCCCGTAGGGATCCCTTAGTACTGCTGCATTTTGATTTTGCTATATGAAATCAGTGTAGCTTTGCTTTGCTTATGTGCGCTGTAAAGGTCTCTTACACACTGCCTGTGTCTGTATTTTGTTCTCAGTTGCCTATTTTAAAATCTAAGAAAGTTGTTGTTAGTGCCTTCTAAATTTGTTTTATTTATGCAGATGATGATATGATATTTCTAAGCCATGTGGTAGATTGACTGGCCATCAAACCCCACCCACCTCTTTTCCATTGCCACTGTAACTATATTGAGATGTACACTTAAAAGCAAATATTATTTCAAGTAATTGGTTTGCTCAGAACCAATGTTGACATGCTGATTTAAGCACTTCGTCATACGTGCTCTTTTCAATGAAAAGGATAAAGTTTACGTTCCTCATCTCTATGAGTAGCTTCCAACTATCCACTCATTCACGGCCTGCACACTGTCTGCTTACTCATCTGAACTAAACTTCAATCCCATACTTATTCCAATTACAGCACCACTGTTAAATAATTCAAATGGGAAGTGGTCTAAGAATAGAAAATTAATCGTTGACTTCCGATGGTTCTTAAAATATGGGTGGGGCTTAAATTGGAATGAAATCAGACCAGTTGATGAAACCTGAAGTGAGGACTAAGTTTAGTATTACTCTATACCGGCAAGATCGCTGGATATCTCATTTGCTGTTCCTTAACACGTACGAAACGATTTTATAAAAGTTTTGAAGTAGTACTGCTGTTTGCCATAAGTGAACATTCCAGTACTGCTGTTTGCCATAAGTGAACATTCCGCTGAGAATGAGGACTTCATACACACATTCTATTCAGCTTAGCCACATATTTACAAATATCGATTGGTTTATAAATAGAATGAGGAAGAAAATGCAGTCACTGAGTGGTCATCATTAGAGCTGTGCTGTAATTAGAATATATGCTGTCTAAAATTACTAATAATATTATGTCACAGATAATTCCTGTCAGTCAACACAATAATTATTTCACACGGCATCGGAAGTGTTGCTTATGTACATGTTAGGTGGCAATAATTTTTCTATTAAATTTTAATTCTTACAGCAGTTGCTGTTCTACTTCATGTGATCAGCACGTGCTATACTTAGGTCTGTACATCAATGTGATCATAGTTAGGTTATATTTGATCCAGAGGGGAGTGTAGAGATGGTATTCAAGCAAAATGTCTGAATTTACAGCAGATCTATATTGTCCAAAATCTAGACCTAAATTATTTTGCCATTCGAGTCAGTTATAACATCTCGATATTTTTATTTAACAATGTAGCAAGGTACATTATTATCTCTATTACATCAGACAATTATAAAATTTCGTAATTTTCGTATATTAAAAAATTTTAAGTTTTATCAACTAATTTTTTTTTTTTTACTTGCAGCTGAAGTATTGTTCTCATTGGCCGACTGACCGATCAGCATGAATATTTGGAGTGATGATTTCCCATCCAGAATTAGTTCTGAAATCACTAACTGGAGATCTTACCACTAGCTATGAAGTCTTCCCCACTCTGACTGTTCCTTGCACCGTAGTCATAGTAGGACACACGGGATCTGGTAAGACCACTCTACTTCGCTCCCTATTGGCATATAGTACCATAGCTAACGAGGACAAAGAATATTTGGACT
>WLWI01002528.1_pt1 | contig 15796 bp, 9 predicted proteins | sample 6701501 | NCBI WGS metagenome assembly WLWI01 (sample SAMN12718690, study PRJNA515312) | sponge metagenome | isolation source: marine sponge | host: Mycale hentscheli | place: New Zealand: South Island, Marlborough, Capsize Point | collected 2014-11-01
TTTGGTTAAGGTTGCTAATTCTGCTATAATTTCTCAAGTATGTGTAATAGAAAGCTAAAAATTTGTATTATTATACATTAATGTCATATTAACATACAGACAAAACAATTTTGTGGGTTTGTGGTTACTTTTGTGGTTATAGGTGATGGAGCTGGGAGCTTCAAGACAGTGAATTCGGAACTGTTTATGCTGAAAAAAAGAGAAATTATTTTTCCTTATCTCTATAACTTGGTATACTGATATTTTAATACCCGAAGTTTCATATGAGCCTGATTATGTGGGCATTTGAATTTATTGAGTTATATCTCTAAAAATTTGACACATGATGTAAAATTGCCGTAAAATTATTATGTATAACTTTGGTAGCTATACCTTGAAAATTAAGTGAGTTGTGGCTGTTTTTCACCAAAAAAATTTATGCAAGGTAAGGGTCATCAAATGATGACGTTTAGAGTGGGTTGTGGGCCTTTAGTTCACGTAAACGTGACGTCACAAAACAGCGCATGCGTATTTGTGTCATAAAGGCACGAGGGCGCCAGTTTACCGCTAATTGTTGCACGGGTATGGCTGATTTAGCTACGGTTGTATCTCAGGCCCTAGGTATCAAGTTTTATTTAGTATCAAGTTTTTTCTACTGCCTATCACGACCAGCATTTTAGCTGCCGTCTGGAGCTGCACAACTCATCTGGAGCTGCACAACCCGTAGGATTCCAACTGCATCGCCCTGATGTTGTCAGAATACCGAATGCTGGGAGCCTTGGAAGTATTAAACTCCTTCAGCTTTTCTTCAGCTCTTGGAAAAGAGGACCTCTTGGATAGTTGGTTCCAAGTTAGTAATACCAGCCAACATTTCTGACTGATTTCGACTTCGCTTACTGCTGCTAGTAGAACGATGAGAATCCATACAGCCGCTTGCAGTTAGGAGCAGGGCGTTCTCGTGCAAACCCCCGAGCAGGGTGATCTCGTGCAAGCCCCCGAGCCAGGTGCTGAGTGCCCTCGTGGAGCTCCCCATGCTGGGTGCCCTCAAGCAACCCCCTTGGGCAGGGCGCCCTCTTGCAAACCCCCAGCCGGTGCCTTTTGCTGCCCCCAAGTTCGTGCCCCCCTAGTCCCTCTCTCTTAGGGGTCATCCTGCAACTTTGCACCAGCTGCCCCACATTATCACTACCCCCCAATAAGAGCTTATTGCTACGCTACTCTACGACATTAGTTAGGGGGGCCTCTCCGCGGGAGAACGCCCCCCCATCATCCCTGGTAAGGGAGAACCTTAGCTACCCCTTGCCATCTCACTGGTGCCTGCTGCTGCAGGGGCCTCCGTTCCTGGTCCCTCCGATCCTCCAGGAGCTGTTGCTGGCGCTGACTGGGACTCTCGCTCCAGTCTCTCTGTTCCTCCACGTGCTGTCGCTGGCTGCGCCCCTTCCAGCAATGACGGGGGGGATCCCTCGTTCCGTTAGCGCCTGAAACCCCGGGATTTCCATCAAGATTTCTCTGAGCGTCTCCCTCACTCGACTAACACTAGGGTCCGTCTCCCGCTCTCCGCCTCGATTCTCCGGTAGTCCACTCCCTCCTTCTGCCATCTCTGGTCCTATCTCACGCCTCCGCTCTCTACCGAAATGCTCTACCTTCTTTCTCAACCTAAGCAACTTCTTTAGCGTGGCGCGTGGGTTCTTCCTTTCGGCTGCTGTCTCCTACCCTATGCGCCTGCGCGTTTGGGTCTTCGTTCATCGGGATGGGCATTTTAGCCGTTCTCTTTTCGCCATGGTAGTTGTTGTACGCAGTATGCTAATGGTACTAGGTGGGGAGCAGGTGTGGGGGTTGTCGTGTCTTCCAGAACAGTTTATGATTAGCAGAGAGGATGCCATCAGAAATACGTTCTGCCAAAGGTGCTCTAGCATAATTATTTGGCTTGTCGGTCAGACATTTCATTATTGTGTTTTTATGTGTATATTTTGCTAGTGATGATGTGTATTCTGCTGGAGTAGTGGCAGTCACCTGTAACTGCCTGCCTGGGGGTAACAGTCCAGTAGCAGTTCAGTGCCAACACTTCCAGTTAAACTCCAGCAATTCTGTCATATACATACACGCATGTGCTAGCAGCCGGGGTTTGTTCTGAAAACTTACATCCTCCTCTTCAAACATGTGGGGCACTTTCCTCAGCAGTTTCTTCTGGTGAGTGTTTAACAAGTAGATGTCTATCTATAACTAAGAGGCACATGTAACTCCCTGGATTTGAAGGTGACATATTGATAAAAAATCAAATGTGAAATGATCAGTACCATTGTGCATGCTAGAAAGCAAAGATAAATTTTTAAGAAACAAGTCACACTTGTGTGGTTGAGGTTCATTGCAGGCCCCCAAGGAAGCTTTATTTTAGTAGTCAGGCCATTGTGAGTGTGACCAGTACACCCAGAGATAAGGTACAGTAATTAAATGTGCCACTTCTAAGTGGACTTGTGCTCTAATCAAATTATAATGAATTACATTGCAAGTAACTACAAAGGACAAATATCTCAAATATCTTGCCATGTGATCATAGTTTGCAAAGGGTACCACAGGGCACATAGCAGCACCTGGTGCCTTTAGTAGCGGCACTAGCTGAATGGCACTAGCTGAATAGCGGCACTAGCTGAATAGCTGCACATTATCTACCACAAAGGCCCACTTTGCAACAAATTAGTGCCTGTGAAATGTGCCTCACTCATCAATTTTACTTGAGTACAGTTAGGGCTGGGCAGAGTCAACTTACAATTAAAAAAGGATCCAGAATCTCTCACGTACTGCTCAAGAATGGACGAACAGCTACAGTTAAAATTTTGCCAGAATTTAGGGCCACAAGGGCTCGACTCTATAACGATGAGATATTTTTAATATACGAAATTTTACAGAAATAATTGACAATAGTTCATGTGGTAAGGTGAGTAGATAGAAAACTATAACAAAATTCAACAAAAACTCATCGTTATGGCATGCACGCAAGGGTAAGAAAATGACAAAAATCGGCTTCAAAACTTCAGTGATAGCCGTGCAGTATTGCGGTGAAGTCCAAAATGATGACAGGGCTATTTCTGATGCGACAGACTTCCAGTCTTTATTCTTGGTAGGTGCTTTCTCCTAGTAATACTTTCTGGCCTGCAGAAATAAAATAACTTGGGAGGGAGAAAGCAGAAAGCAGAAATAAGTATAACATGCCCTAGCAACCAAGGCCTATATTCCATGGGTTTTTTTGTGTGTGTGTGCTCAAAGAGTGTGACGGCACCCTTAAACATGCCTCTAAGGATAAATTGTCAGTTGTTGTTGTTTTTCCGTACGAGTGATCCCAAAAAAGTGGTCAGGCCATAGCCTGACTAACCTGACCATGTACTCTGACCCTACATGCTTCCTAAGGTATTATTATTGATTGTTGTTATTTTTATCTTATTATAATAGCGCGGCACATAAATTATAAAATGTATGGGAAAAACCATTGTTCAATTGAAATCGCACGGGGAAAGTGAAATAACATGAAATAGCTTGGAAACTAAGTGAAATACCATAGTAGCTAAGTGAAATAGTACGGGTAAGTGCGCATGCGTGCAGCTCTTGGAAACACAGTTCAAGTAGTTTCAAGTTGGAGTCTGTCGTTCTTTAGCACAGAAGTTCTACTTGTATTAGACGGAATTTTTTCAACAGATTAGGAGGAGCCATTGGCTGAAAACAAAGTTCCAGAGGAAGCTAATCCTGGAACACATGCTATTAGAAAGCAATTAAATAGCACTCGGCTTTGCCTCGTGCTATTTCAATCACATTACTCGTACTATTAATCCCGGTTACCCCATGCTATTACTCATACTTATTATTATTTTTGTTGTTGTTGTTTACATGCATGTTGTGTATGCAAGAGTGTTATAAAGCAATACAGGCTGTTTTACAATGTTTAATTCATAACAAAGTGAAATACAATATGAGAATTCAATCTGCAAAGGCAGGATAAGAAGGACTGTGGGATATTACCACAGATTCTTTGAGGATTAGCTTTGCCAGGTGCCTATGTAGTGTCATGTCTTATCTTAGGACCACCTTTTTATATACTTATGGGTTAGTGTGAATAGATCATGGATTCTTTTATGTAGCTACTTAGTAAGTCTTTGCAATGAGCTATTTTAATAAGTCATTAGGTTAATTAACCCTCTGCATGAGAGGTTGTAGTAGTCAATCTGCTGTCAAGCTCTGATTTTGGAGATTTCTGACAATTAACCGTTGATTTAGGTATAAACTTACTCAAAACATGCCCCCTAACATCACGTCTTAATCACGTGAGCAAATAATTTCTTACTGCCTGCTGTAGTTTTTCTTTGTGCTGGGAAGTTAATAGAGTGCTGGAAGTGGAATTTTACATTGAAAATACAGACCTGTGAGTGTCTCGTTAGTGAGGGTGTCGCTTCACTTGCCTATCATACATACATACATACCTACATACATACATACATACATACCTACATACATACATACATACATACATACATACAGCAATCCTGCATCAAATATCACCCAAAATTCTATTTTCTCTGAGTATACATTATAACAACAAGTGATCGAGAAAAGTAACTACTAATTCTCAATTCCACAGTTATTTGATTAAAATTACAGTCTGCCCAGATGCCGTGACAAAATTAAACAATGAGCTGATGTTCGAAAGAGCATTTTTATGGGCATAAAAGACAAATAGAAAACCTTTTAATCCCCATTCTGTGTACAAACTTAAAACAACTCTTTCAAGTATTGGCACAACAAGCGTTCACTCCATTGCTGTTCAGGAATCTCCGAACACTGTAAGCCTCTTCTGTAAAGCTCTAGAAATGACTAATTTTTCCCGTTATCATCTGGTACAGTACTGCATGTAATCATCCTGCTCAGCAGACATTAGGCAGACAAATTCTGCCTAGGAACAAATCATCCAGCATTATTAATAGACATGTTTTCCTGAAGTAAACTGCAGTAAAAAAAAATTCTAGCATATTTGGGTGCCAGAGTTGACCTCTACAATACCATTCTCAAACCACTCCTTATTATCTACAGTGCTTCCAACTTAAAGAGTGGATTTTTTTAAACTACTGTATAGACCCTCACTACAGTCATTTAACATTTTCTTCATCATCCCAATAATGTTTGCAATAGTAAAACTGCCTGTTTAGAGAATGGAAAATGGAGAACAGCACTTTTCTCATTCACTCTAATATATTTTACGCCATTTTTGTTGACGTCAAGATTTTGCGGTAGTTCGTCATTAAACGTAGCTAGTTAGCGAGCTAAGGTCGAACGGTTATTTCCCTGAGCGGCAAGACGGGACTTTCCCTAACTGCAAGCGGCTGTATGGATTCTCATCGTTCTACTAGCAGCAGTAAACGAAGTTGAAATCAGTCAGAATTGTTGGCTGGTATTACTAACTTGGAGCCAAGCCTATCCAAGAGGTCCTCTTTTTCAAGAGCTGAAGAAAAGCTGAAGGAGTTTAAGGCTCCCAGCATTCGGTATTCTGACAACATCAGGGTGATGCAGTTGGAGTCCTATGGGTTGTGCGGCTCCAGACGGCAGCTAAAACGCTGGCCGTGATAGCAGTAGCGCCGTAAAACTTGATACCTAGGGCCTGAGATACAACCGTAGCTAAATCAGCCATACCCGTGCAACAATTAGCGGTAAACTGGCGCCCTCGTACCTTTATGACACAAATATGCATGCGCTGTTTTGTGATGTCGCGTTTACGTGTACTAAAGGCCCACAACCCGCTCTAAACGTCATCATTTGATGACCCTTACCGTGCATAAAAATATTTTGGTGGAAAACAGCCACAACTCACTTAATTTTCAAGGTATAGCTACCAAAGTTATACATAATAATTTTAAGGCAATTTTGCATCATGTGTCAAATTTTTAGAGATATAACTCAATAAATTAAAAAATCCTGGCTTAAACACTTTTTTCTTAAAATTTAAAATATTTCGAGATTCAAATTTCATTGAGTTCAACAGAGTCCTCCAAGTTAACACAGAATACATGGTGGGACTGGGCGGAATCTGTAGCCCTATTGGAACGTGGAGCCAAACGAGTTCATTCTCTGTTGGAGAACTTGAAATGGATAAGGCAAGACAATGTCTGTGCCCCTCAGACTCAGGAGCCAACATCCAGGTCATCTCCATTTACTGATGATCAGACGACCATCTCCACACCGGATGATCAGCCTGCTGAATCGACATCATCCACTTACCAGATATTTTATGCCAATCCATTTGTAAATCAAACATCTGCTACAATGTTAGTTGTACCATCCATCACATTTCTCTTTGGACCAGTGTCATACTTGCTATTTCTGTGATCTGGAGTTCACAATCAGTTCTGTTGTCATGTAGTGTATTACAGAGTAAATTGGCCATGGAAACGCGATTGGACTGTGTAGTCAAGTGAGAAACTAGTCTAGACCCTTTCTCCGTTTATAGCCCGTTACCCGAGCGACCGCGCTTGTCGTTAAGAACTATTATAGTTATAAACCAATATTGAGGTTTGTATGCGATTTATAGATTTATAAATCGTATACAAACCTAATGATTTTGGTTTATAACTATTTTATAGCCCAAACATAAACAACGAGCATAGTATAGCGTTAGCTATCTTAGTAATTGTATTAAAGTACCCAAACTCTTCATTATTCCATTTTGCTTTGATCTGCCTTCCATCATAATTATGGTTGCTAAGAACTATGTATATCCGACTTTTCCCCGCTAATACATTTTCTTACGAGCATACTAGACTGTATCCGATTTATAGTTCTTAACGACAAGCGCGGTCGCTCGGGTAACGGGCTATAAAATAGTTATAAACCAAAATCATTAGGTTTGTATTGCGATTTATAAATCGCAATACAAACCTCAATTTTGGTTTATAACTATAACATAGCGGTTAGGTAAAGGGTCTGGCTGCGCAGTGCGCCAGACTAGTAGTCAACAAAAGTGCGAAACTTGAGTGTGACGCGTAAAAAGAATTGCTTTGGTAACGCGGTAATTTGGGCATGCGCACGGGTCAAAGTTGTCGGACCAAAGTGGGCGTATGTTAGGAGGCTTGAGCTAATTCCAACGATGGCCGAGGATAGGCAAATACTGAACGAATATACCGACCATCCTTTAGTGAACCCCGCTCTTCCTAAAAGAAAGAAAACTGTTTCCAGGATATATTTTGGAATAGTTGGTTTCTTTATGTTCGTTTTATTACTTCTGTGTGCTATTGCGTTGGGAAGCTTTGGAGAATTTCAAAGACAACTTTCTGGATTTTATAAATTACCACTGCTTCAAGGAGATAAATGCATGTTATTTGCAACTGTTAATGAAGATAACATCATTAGATATAACAGCTATTCTCCATGCATCTTTATATTCTGGGGTCTTGTGTCTGGGATCATTCTGTCCTTCACTCTGTTTGTTTATTCCATTGTAATGGCTGTCATTGGCTCTAAAGTGTAAGTTGTCAAAACATGTCAATCCTTATAACTATTTGTCACTTTGAAGTTAGTAAAAAGTAGCTAATCCTTAGAACCTTTGAGATAACTTGAAATTATAGCTACCATGCTAGCAATCTGTAGATATTTGGTCTTAGTCTTTATTATCCAACAAATTGTTTAATAAATGCATTTTTTTTTAATGACTGGAGGTTCTGAAAATGCATACTGGTCAATCTTCTGAATATCACTTGAACACACTTGGAAAAAGTCCTTTGTGATATTATTTTTTAGGCCTGCGCCAGACTAGTTGAATAGTAGATAGTAGCATCTATTGTCTTAATTTTGGAGGAATGACACAACTCATGATAAGCACTATATAGCTAATGACAATTATTTCCTGCAAAATAGTAAGATAAGCCGCACCTGATACGCTACAACGAATCAATTGATTAGGTCTTGACTAATATTGATTAAATCTTGGTTAATATGATTAAATTGATTAAGTCAGTCTTAATTAAATTATGTCTAGACTATGATTATTATTTTTTCTCATATTAATGTGCAATTACAGACTATCTTTTCTGAGAATTGTGGAGTTAATCATTTGTTTCTTTGGTTGTCTGGGATTCTTTGCTTTCAGTATTACCATCACTGCTGGTCTCAATAAGACTTGCGCTGGATTTCCCAGGTATGTCAATTTGTACTGTACTCAATCCTGTATCAAGGTGTTCAATTCTGGTTTAATTGATTTCAGTTTTTCAGTTCAGGGATATTGACGTAAAATAAAAAGCAAACAAGTAGCTAACAATGTGAACATTATCTATTCATAATTTGGAATTTGGAACAGGATATGTGCAACAATGTATAGTTTCTCCTTTTTGTCTAATCTTTCCTTCTTGTAACTGAAAATACCAGTGAGCTTAAAATTACATGCACACACTCCCACGAAAACATACGTAACTTGTACAAATAACAAATTTGATTAGTAAGGGGAAATGTACGACTGAAAGCTCTATTTGAATCGGCCATTTTGATCAGCAGCCTGGGAAAATTCTTCAACATGTTAACCACCCCTTTCTCATAGGGTAATATAAAATTCACTTCACAGTACATCTGGTTTCAGTCAACAATAATTCAATTTGTTGTTTTTTTTAAGAGTATAATGATGCTATCTATATCTTCAATTTCTAATCATAGAGTGCAAAAAACAACAACAAGCAAACAAAGTTATAAAAAAAAATTAAAAATAGAGTTTCTCCTTATTTTCTTCTCTTTGAACCAGCCTACGAGGAAACTAGTGAAGTGAACAGAGTTAATGTGTATATTATTCTCTGTTAACTATTGGTTCTTTTATGGCAAAGGTTGCAAAATAAAAGTGGGGGAACTAGTTGTAAAAGAAAGCAACATTTCACAAATGCTGAAAAAAATTTTTAGGGTTAACCTAAAAAGTATGGAAACAAGAAATTTTAAAGCCGAAGTATTAATCCAAAGATGAGCATTACAAAACTTGCCGAATGGTGACTCTACACCCATAAATCACTTCTTTAAATAAATAAATTAATAAATAAAATAAAGAAAGAAAGAAAGAAAGAAAAAAAGAAAGAAAGAAAGAATAATAATAATAATAATCAATAAATTAATTAATTAATTAATATTAAATAAAAATTTAAATTTTTTTTTAGAATGTAAATTCAGAACTATTGAAGTAGTTGTCATATGACAAGTTCTGAACTTTTGAAGTTGACAAATGTCAAGGCAGAGTGATTTAGGGGTGTAGAATCACCATTCTCAATTTGGGCAAGTTTTGTAATGCTCATCTTTCGAATTAACACTTTGGCTCTAAAATTCCTTGTTTCCATATTTTTTTTTTTTACAATTATAATACAACTTAGAAAGTTTAGGCAAGAGGTGACATACATAGACTTGTCTGTGAATAATACAGTGAAACGATGAAGCATGAAGTCCTCACTAGAATAGCAAGCTCTTTGTAGTATTCAGTGCAGTAGCAGCAACTGAGAGAGAATGAGTGAGTGGAACATTTAACTAGAATTTAAGCAAGAAACCCTAGTGACTAGCTATTGCACCCATTCATCAGCTGTCGATGTGTTTACAGTAGAATGTCACTTATTCTAACATAAATTATCAGAACATCCAATATCTGACTGATGATGTAGCACATGCATTAGTGTTTTTATAATAATAAAGGTTTGATTCTTACTATTCCATTATACATAGCAGGATTGAGTGAGAGCATTCAGAGAGTGTGTAGAGACTTTGACATCAAAACAGCATTTAAGTTGGGTAAGACACTAAGATCATATATTAAAGTCAAGGATACTATACCTATTACCACAGAGTCATCCATAGTGTACAGTATACCCTGCAGTTGTGGTAAAGTATAGATAGGTGAACAACTAGAAAGCTTGAGCAGAGAGTGAAAGAACATCAGGATGCTTGTAAGAGAGGTGATGAGAAGGTTTCAGCCATTGCTGAACATGCTTGGCAGCAGCATCACCCTTAAATGGGAAGAGGTAACAGTTGTAGACAGAGCCAGTAAGAATCGTGAGTTGAAGATCAAGGAAGCTCTACACATACAGATGACACCTGACAACAACAAGTTTAACAGAGATATAGGTTTAGAGCTTCCAGGATGCTGGCTCCATGCTGCGTGCAAATCACCCTTTAGGATATATTAAACAGTAAGCGTGCCCTCCAGAAATCTTGCTGTTTACATTGTGTTATTATATCACCATGGAGAGTTCAGCCTCAGTTGACCCCTGAAGAGGACTTCGGCAAGAAGTCGAAACGTTGGGTTAAGTTATAATTAACAATATTGGCTGTCATAAAGAGAAAAATTTGATATTATTATAATATAATTTCTAAGGTGTTCAGTTATCCGAACATCTCTCAGTCCCAACATGTTCAGATAATTGACATTCTACTGTACATAATCTAATCATATATTTCATGTATTTGTAAGCCTTCCAAAAAGGTCACATTGTTTTTGTACTTTAGTAAGACATTAAGACTTTTTTAAAGATTACTTCAAGTTACTTTTCCAGAACAACAAACCCACAAGATGAAGATATTGAATTATGTTATCATGTTATTTTCACTCCAGTTTATAATTGTTGGAATTTGAAGCAAGCAACAGTCTTAAAAACTTCTCTCTCTCTCTCTCTCTCTCTCTCTCTCTTTTTTTTTTTTTTTTTGCAGAGTAGTCTGTTCCAATAGTTATTTGCGGAACAGTGAGGGCCGTGAGCTAAGATTTTATTATCCTATTGCAGCAGCTCGAGTAAGTTAATCAAATAATATGTATCACAAGGATCCAAGTACATCAATGCTACAAAATGATTGCCATGAGCAAAATTTCAAATTTTGAAGTGCTACTATCAGAGTGTGATTGTGTCCTCTATTTACAATTTTCTACTTTTACAGTTGCAAAACAAAATACTCAGCTTTCTGGTGGCAGATATTCTTAAAATACATAATCCTATTTCAGAGGCCCAAATACAGCTATGTACCAGTAATTTTTAACCCTTAGCATGCATGCATGGGAGGGTTACACTACTCAGTATGTTAGTCAGTCAGTCAGTCAGTCAGTCAGTCATTCTGTCACATACAGCAAATCTCAAAGATGGCGGCCTCCCGAACTTTGAATGAAGCATCGAACTTGTTTACTGAACAATATAAATCCCTACCACTATAAGCTTAATAGCAAATTTTCTCATTCTAACAGCCAATAGTGTTGTTTGCTCCATGCTTTAATTATTTTTCTGCTTCAAATTTAAAATTTGTCCATTTTGCCAAATGAAAATGCCATTTTTTTCTAGCCAGTTTTGCTTTCAGCATCGGTTTATTCTTTTGCCTACCTATTTTGCTGTACAAATTCAATTTTAACTACTACATTAATACTTATAAGTGAACATAATAATCTTTTTTTTTTTTACTTATCGTATTTGTCTGGGATTCTTTCCCAGACAGAGTGTCCAGGACCTACAGGACTAGATCCTGAACAATGAAACTCTGTCATACGTTGAACTGTCACCCTTTATTTCTTACGTGTATCCGTACTATTCCATTAAGTTCTAATGTTACCCCTTTACCCATCCACGTTCACCTTAATTATATTCATACGGGCTGCTGCCCACAGCACCCCGCATCATCCTATTGGGTATTTATGTTTTGTGTATTCTTATATTAAAAGGTTGTTCACCTCTGTTAACTCGGGAGTCTGAGACCGCTTTCGAGAGTGCGCTAATTTAAAGTTCAGTTCGCAAGACTGCAAGCTGTAGTGGCCAGCGGTTGCGCGAATACTTGAGCTGCGCCATAATAAGTGGACTTACCTGGTCCTTCGATAGTTTACACGACTGACCATTCAGTGTGTGTGATCAATACAAGTCACACACAGTATTATTGAAGTTTAATTTTGTCAAGACGTTTCGATCCCGAAGGATCTTCTTCATTGTTCAACTGATGAAGATCCTACGAGATCGAAAAGGCTTGATAAAATTAAACTTCAAGCAAACAATAGCAACTATGGCATGAACAATATTCATGAGTTAGCTGGTTATCATTAATGTTCACTCACTGGTTTACACTTACTTCCTGTTATATTTCTATTTAGACTTGATACTATTGAGTATTATTAGCTACTTCATGTTATTATCTGAAGTTGAGTCCTATACTAGTGTAGCTAACTAGAAGCTATATTGATACTTGCACAGCAACCATAGCTAGATAATTCACTATTGTATTAGTATGATTGCATTATTATTATTATTATTATTATCATCATCATCATTATTATTATTTTTATTATTATTATTATTATTATTATTATTATTATTATTATTATTATTATTATTATTATTATATGTATTCTGATTTCTAGAACTGCAGCTGGATCATTAATGCTATACTGCTGGTCTTCACTGTAATGAATTTCATTTTGACGATCTTGTTTATTAAAAAAAAGATTCGTTCAAGACAAATGGCAGTTAATGTAAATGCAGATGTCTATACGGCAGAACCTCCTCTTCCAGGCCAAATGGATCCTCCACCTTACTCAGATGAACCTAGTGCGCCATTTGAAGAAGACCATAAGTCTCCATTCTTCTCTCAAACAAATCCTTACACTCAACAAGAGTTTAACAAATGATACAATTACACAATATACTTGGAGCAGAATTGTTGCCTTATAAAACATTGTGTAGCTATAACTCGTGTTTCTCTGTATAAACTGACCCAGCAATTTGTGTTAATATTGATTCTAAAGATGCAGACTGCGAGATTGTTCAGCAAGAATAAGGCCACGCCCAAATTATTGAAATGCGCGCGAGTTACCCTCTATAATAATGGCTGTTAACATCAATGAAGAAGGGGAAGCGGTTGTAAGGGTACAAACACTCAACATAAGAGCTGAACGAGTCAATGCTGGCACTGGCGGCAGTCTGGCTGCGGGGTGGTACGGGTCGAGTAACGGAGACAGGCGCGGAGAAACGGCGAGATCTTCGGCTAAATCTACCCTGAGCAAGACAAAATCCAGATGTTTTTTTAGCTTAATTATAGTTCCATTTGTTGTGATGGTGGCTCTCATGGGTTTGGGTATGGCTGTTTTTGCTGTGAAGGACCATCAAGTTGTGGCAAAGTGTCCAACATCATGTACACTATTCTGTAACAAGACAACTTCATTTTTGTCAACCAAAGAAGAATGCCATATTGCTTACATAAGTGGTGGCATAGCATGCTTTTCAGCTTTGCTCATCATTTTCATTCTTTTTCTCCGAGTATGTGCAGCATCCAGAATGTAAGTTTGTGATTACAATACTTCAGAATAGTTAATCAGTTTATTGAGGGAGAAAAAGAGTATTGAAATAAAACAGTTGAAAATGTCTTTTTTTGCCATTGATAATCGTTTGTCTTTTAACTGTTCATTAGACTCAACTGTTGTGTTGTCAGTGAGCTTGTCATTCTTATATTTGGTTTGATTGGTGCCATCATATTATCGGTGCTCCTTCAAGTTGGGAATGGAGTCAAGAGTTGCTTAAAATCGTAAGTGGAAAGCTGACCTCTCTATACTTAACTTTCTGACCTGCGAACCAGTCTGTTCTGGTGGTTTTTCTTGGTACTGGGATGGGAAAACACCAGGGAAAATGCATGTGGTACTGACCACTTATCTGATTTATTATTTAGCATAGCTAATGTATACTATACTTCAAATTTGTTGGCTGGTTCAAGGGGAAATACAAAAGGGGGGAAGGGGTTACGGAGGCTTAAGCCCCCTCTCCTCCTCCCACCCTATGCTGTATAGCAATAGAAATTTTCTGATTTGGGACAGTTCTGCTCCCCATTTTTAATTTGCTGTCTCCTCCTCTGCAACTGCTGCACTCTGCATCCAGAAAAAGTGTGTGAGCTAGTATTGTCCCAACTGAATTGCCTCACATTCCATACTAAAACCATAATATACTATAGGACTTATTTTAGCAGAAATAATCTACAGTATTGTCTTTGTTCTATAGATGCAACAATTTGGATTTTGAAGATTGGAATGATTTTATGAATCTAGCTAAGGTAAGTCCACATTAGCTATAACTGGCGTAGGTGAGTGCACGGTACACTATTGGCTATGTAGCTAACTAATGTAACTCCAGTTGTTGTTTTTTATTTGGTGTTAGTATATTGTGTGGGTTGGGTCTGCTATTCTGGCTGTCATGACGATGGTGTGGCTGATCCTGAGCATATCCACTTGCTGTGTGGCTTATGGACAAAAGGATAGTAGTACGTCTCAGATTCCACGCCCTCCAGTTGAAAGGAGGAGACAGTGGATTGATGACGAAGGAGCTCCGAGAAGAGAAAATGACAGACAACCATTATTTTCATGAACAAAACATGCAAAGTTGAATTATATCAATAAAGAGACATGAAAGATATGCTTATTATATCAAATTGAAGACAAAAATTTCTTGCACTAAACCAGTGGCTGAAGTGGAAATAATAAGACTATTAGAATGACAATTGTTACAATATTAGCCACAGCAACAATAGCTGGCTACAGTTTGCAGTTTGCAACAATTTTAGCTTTAGCTGGATAGCTTTTTTTATCAACTAGTGAAAGAAATTATACTTTAATTAAATTAGCTATAGTGCAACACGGAACTTGGCATAGGGAAAGAAATGTGTTCATAATTAGCAATAGTAACAACTGTAATGGCTGACCTGTGGCTTTCTTATTGTAAGCTCTGAGATAGAACTACTGAATCAATACAATGTAGCTAGCTAATTGTAATTAGGTAGTGCAATGACATAAAATGACAGTATAACAACAACACTACTACTGTATTCCCTCCCCCCCCCCAAAAAAAATCCCGCCTGTGGCGAGGGAAAATACCGCTAAGGAGTGGCGGGGTGGTGTGGTGCGCTGTAACTATGGCGGTGAACATAACTGGTGGAGGAGAAGGAGGAGGAGGAAGCAGTAGTGCCGAAGTAAGGGTGAGTACTCTCAAAATACAAGCAGATCGCGTCCAGGCTGACTTGGGAGACGGAAGAGCACTTAATTTGGCGGGGGCTAATAACAGAAGATCCTATGGACAGCCAGTAGGCCAAAGAGCAACTGATACTAGAGATTATACCCAGGAAACACATTCTTCAAGATCAGAGTTGAACAAATTACAATCCAGATGCTGTTTTGGATTTTTTGCAGTTCCCTTTGCAGTAGTGCTTGCTCTTTTGTCAGTGGGAATTGTCACGTTTGTACTCAAGAACAAAGATGCTACGGAAAACTGCAAATTTAATTGTTCTCTGGTTTGCACCAGTTTTCTCTCATCATCTCTACAACCACAAGAGGCTTGTTATGCTGCCTATGCCAGTGGGAGTGTGGCTTCTCTGGTCACTGTGACTTTAGTTTGCAGTCTCCTTGTTAAAATTTGTCTTGGATCAAAAATGTGAGAAATGTACCAAAAAATATTGTTTAAATAAACAATAGAATTTCTTTAATTAGACAAATTTATGTTAGATTAGCAAGTTTAATCCTTCCTGTCTGTCAATCTGCCAATAGTTACCTTGAAGACGTATTTATGAGTCAAATTTCGGTTTCTAGTTACGGGCAACACCCCTGTTCTAAAGCATTATAATCATGGTGCTCTTATTTGTACATTCTATTATAGCTAGCATCAATGCTCATATGTCACTGTTAGCTAGCTGAATTAGTGAGTACATTCTATTATAGCTAGCATCAATGCTCATATGTCACTGTTAGCTAGCTGAATTAGTGAGTACATTCTATTATAGCTAGCATCAATGCTCATATGTCACTGTTAGCTAGCTGAATTAGTGAGTA
>WLWI01002529.1_pt1 | contig 15793 bp, 14 predicted proteins | sample 6701501 | NCBI WGS metagenome assembly WLWI01 (sample SAMN12718690, study PRJNA515312) | sponge metagenome | isolation source: marine sponge | host: Mycale hentscheli | place: New Zealand: South Island, Marlborough, Capsize Point | collected 2014-11-01
ACTAATAGCCCTCTTCCTTTTCCTGGAAGGCATGATTATAGTTTGCTGTTGAAGCTGGTTGTAACAACAACGTGGTCAAAGCTAACCCACCAGTAAGGCTACTGAGGTTAGGGACTCTCGAGATTTTTGCGCAGCTAATATATCAAGCGGTGGTTATGCTTGCGAGATGCATGCGGAGCCAGGTGAGGGTGGTAGATTTTCGTGGTTGATAGCACTTAACACTTCACACAGCCTTACCAACGGTTGCTATGGGTCTCCTCCCTTGTGTGTGTGTGTGTGTGTGTGTTTACAAACTTTTTCACTCTACATAATATAAAGTATACAAAGGGCATTAGTAAGGTAATATGCCATAGCAATACAGGCATACTTGTAATATTTTGCTGAATTTTAAGTCATTTGTGCCATTTGTACGAAACCTATGTCTTAAAAACTGAATGGTGTTCAAACTTTCAAAAACTAATAATTCACATTGACATTATTCTAAGCCTATTATTGTAGCTTTACAGGAAACTGGCAGGGTTTTTATGTCTACTGTTGCATGGTTGCAAAATAAAGTTCTGAATTTCGTTCCATAGTACGCCGTAATACGGTAGTTTTTTTTTACCATAGTTTTTATCATTGCGTTCTGTACTGTTTTGACAAACGGCCGACACAGTTTACTAAAACGGTAAAAAAAAAATAAATAAATAAATAAAAACGGTTAAGCTTTTCCGTCGATTCACAGGATATTTTCTAGCTAGAAACTCTTCCATAGCTATATCAGCAAGCTAAGGCCTTGTATCGACCATTAAACGCTACGGGGATAGTGCAAAAAAGATCGTTAAATTTTATAGCTGCAGACTGAAGTTCCAACGGGCATAGAGCTCAAACGAAGTCTGCACTTCGTAGGTCTTCTGTTAGCTATTGATGGACTTCCAGCAGTAAAATATCTAAGCCCGAGAAGGCCCTAACATTGAGAAAACATCGATACTGCGTGGTGGTCAAACTAACAATTCTCCGTGCAACAACTTTGAATAGGACGGCTTCAATTTTTTAACCCGAAAAGCTCCGTCTCAGGAGCCTGTAAACAAAAAATCAGAACGTTTTATTGGATAAACGATTTTTTATATTTCTTTGAGCGAGACATACAGTGAACAAGAAAGATTAAAATGGTAACGCGGTCAAACGGAACGGCCATTTTTTCCAAACGGCGTACCATTTTCCCCCCATTTTTTGTTGTTGTTTTTTAACCGTTGCGACGGCCGTTCTACGGAACGGAATTCGGAACTTTATTTTGTCTTCTACTGTAAATATGTTCTTTTTTTGGTGGAGTTTAAAGGAAATTGTAAGGCCATATAGTAAGGCATCAATAATCAGCCAGTTAAACTACCTCATACAGTAGACCCTCAGTTATCCGAACCCCGTTTATCCGAACTCGCGCTAATCCGAACACCATTTTTTGGGAATTATAATGATATTCATTGGAATTTTGCTGTGCATTAATAGATAAGAGATTAAGACCCCATTCAAAATGACTTATTTAGAATATTCGAACATTTCAAATATCCGAACAACCCTCGGTCCTGAGGTGTTCGGATAACTGAGGGTCTACTGTATTATGTAATTCGGTCTCAGAAGCAAATCAAAACCTCTACGCGCATCAGCGGCATCAATAGAGCTCCAACGGTTCAAAGCTCGAAAAGCATCCATATTCACCAACTTATAGTGTGCTGACTGTGGCTCAAACAAACGACCTACGGAATCAGTTATTGCCCACGGCTATCATAATTCGTTCGCTCATTGACTTCACATTATATCAAATTCGTCCAACCTACATAGGATCATCACCGAACTATTCATTCATGAATTCACCTTCTGCTAATTTTATTAATTCTCATCACTTTTGTGTACCAATCACTGAACTAAATCAAAATTAGAAAATGTTTATGACAAAGAAAAATAAGAGAAAAAAGTTCATGAACCGTCCAAGTGGCATGTCAATTAAGCAATACATTACACATAACACATACAAAGAGTCCCCCTCCATAGTGAGACAGTCAGAATGCATCCATAAATGATAGCTTTCGTTAGTACAGCTCATCCAATCCTTTACAAGGACACCACCTACAATGTCATCATCATACAATCCTGAGCATACAGAACATTTACTCTGCTCTGCTTCAATGCCACTAGTCGAGGGTGTGGCACCATGGCTGGCCAAATTTTCTTTATTGCGGGACCTTGTGGTTCTTTCACTCCCAATCTTCTGTTGGCGCAACTCAACCATTTTCTTTTTCTCTGCTTCTTTCCGTTTTTTTTTTTTTTCTTCTTCAAGTTTTCGCTCCTTCTCTTTAGCCTTCTGTTTTGCCTGTTCTACTCTTGCAGCAGCTTTTCTTTCTCATTCTTCTTCTTTCTTCTATGCTTCTGCTTCTCGCTTTAGTCTCTTTTCCTCCCTTTCTTTCTTTCTTGCCTCTTTAGCCTCTAGTTCCTCCTGCTTTTTCTTTATCTTCACTTCCATCAAAGAAATTGCTTCTTTGCTTGTAAGAACTCGTGCCCGAGAAGCTAGTGAATTTACATTTTTAGGAGTGGTGAGAGAGGGAACAAACAGAAATGGTAGCGATTGGAGGTGTGGCAGCAACTGGAGGCATAGATATGGGAGTGGCAGCAACTGGAGGCGTGGTAACAGAAGTGGTAGCAATTGGAGGTGTGGCACCAACTGGAGATGCGGAGGTGGGACTAGCAATAATTGGAATCGTAGAGATGGAACAGGTGAGGACAATTAAACTCTCGTCAGTAACTATGCAGTAACTATGGAAGTAGTTGGATGTGAAGGAGAATGAACTTCTTCAAGAGGTTCGATATGGTTAAATTCATCATGAAGATCAAAATGGTCAAAAACAGATGTATTATCACGATCAATCAGGGTGATACTGTTTAAGCTAAGTGACATATAGCTTATGAAACCAACAAGAATGTTTTCACCAAAAAAAAACACAACACTTCTATGTAACGCACACCTTAACTGGCGAGCTCCTGAAGTTCAGGTAAGTAAGTAGTTATGTATTTGGTAGCTAAAGTATGGTCACAACGACAACGTACTTATTCTTTTGGAAATGGACTGATAGATTCCTTTGAAGTTTCGGTTGTGCACAGGCTCGCTCACCATTTGTGCTCAAGCACATCACTAGTTTATAATGGTTTGTAGTCAAGAGTTAGTTTATGTGTATGCATGCATGTGTATGTGCATGCTCGTGAGTGTAACTAATAAAGTTGTATGGAATTAGAAATTATAGAAATTTGTGTACACTCACACACGTATACAAACCCATGCATACAAACAAGTGCACAAATAACATGAACATAAAAATGGCAAGAGTAATCATACTTGACATTCATTCTAAATTTGCCTAGACAGTACTATTTTAGTAAAATTATGTAGATAATATCTATATTAGTATGGACACAAATTAATGCCCCATGTTAACCCTTTAACGACGGATAGGGGTCTAATAGACCCGGTCGTACCCAGGTTTAGATCGACCCCGTTTTCTCGCGCATGCTTCACGTATAAGTGTTATTATCTAAATAAACGAATTCCGCTTGAATTGCGCGTCATTTTGATGTTCTGTGATGGGGTAGCAATAGAAATTTTTCCGAGTTACGACTGAGAGAAGTGAAGAGACTTTACAACAATGGAAGTGAAGACTTTGTTGGAAAGGGTTAATTTACTCTACATAAACATGCAAACTTGTATATACTGTAATATTAATTATTTTCTTTGTATGCATATTTTGTAGCCCCAGTATATACACCTCTGCAAAGAGTTTTCAGTGTAGTTTTTAGTGTAGCATACAATGTAAAGAATGTGCATAGACATCCACAAAAATCAAGCATAAATGCTATATGTGGTCTTTAGCAATTGACACACAAACTACTAATTTTGTGTAATTAGAATACGAATACACAAACATACCCATTCTCAAAAAGCTCCAATTGATCCTGGGTAAACACTGATTCCAGTTACCCATGCTCCTGTGTAAATGGTCTTCATTGTCATCAGATGAGTAAATTTCAGCTTCAGCTGCATGCTCATGATCTGCTTGAACAGTCACAGGTGAAGGAACTTTTTCAGTAGTTGCAGATAAAGATACATCTTCTGGGATAGTGATGCTTGTGCATTGAAAGGACATATGCCTGCCTTTCTAAAGCCAGAAACTATAGTTTCAGGCTTGATTGCTTTATACCATGCAATCAGGGGGGGGTGGTTGATATTTTGTAACAATACGTCCTGGTTTATCCTGCATATATTTGTGGCATGCTTCGTAACTAAATATTTTAAGTAGTCAAAAAAAGTTAAGTCTAACGGATGCAAAACATGAGTATTATGTGGTGGAAGGCGCAGGATTATTTTCCCTTCTTCCTCAGCAAAGCGAATTGTTCCTGGTTCATAATGAGACGAATGGCCATCCAGTAGCAAGAGAACAGGTCGTGGAATGTTAGGAATAAATAACTTCTTCATCCAATAGCTGAAAAGTTCCATATCTGTCCATCCTTTATCTGATAATCCATAAAGAGTACACTCCTTTAGTCCACTCAGGGTTTAGCTGCTTCCCTTGGAAAATCACCATTGGAGGAATCATATATCCAGCTGCATTGCCACATGCCAAAATAGTTATCTGTGTTTTATCCTTAGATGTACGACTATGAACGTTCTTGCTTCCTTTTAATGTAATCACTTTTGCAGGCTTGTGATCTTCATCCATACTGTAGCAACGAGTGGGGCAGTTGAACAGATCATTCTTCCGTAGAGTTGTCTCAAGAAGACTGTAGTACTGCTTAACAACAGTGGCATTAACAGCATTGGCACGAGCCTGGGCCAATGCATTACCTTTTCTGAGGGTTAAACTAGGCCAACATTCCATGAAGCGAAGCCACCACCCTTTTCCATTGAAGCCCTCTAGGGAGCCATCCCCTTCTGCTGTAAAGTCTTGTAAACAATGCCTATTACGTCATCATGCTTTTTGGGGTAATCCAATTGTTGCGCAAGTGATGAGATAGTTTACAAGCTCCTCTTCTTCAGTAGTAGTCAAGTACCGGGCTCTCCCAGATTTGCATCCATGACACACTCTACCAGAAACTCTATCCTTGAGAGTACTTCTAGGAACATTGAATTCTAATACAGCTTTATTAGTCCCCATACCTTGACTGACTGCTTTGAGTGCTCCTAGCATAGAAACCTCCTCCCACTGCTTGTATTTTTTGGGTCTTTTTGAACTCTGGCCTGCAGGGAGAGTTGCTCCTTTCTTTTGGCTAGCAGGCACATTAGTTGGCGTACTCCTCCCAATAGCGCATCTCTTTCGGCTACCAGAAGCTTCACTTGGTGTTTTCCTCTTATCCCCTGGCATATTTTGAGTCAAAACAATAAACAAAAATCGAAATTAACTAGACAAATGCTACTACTTCACAGCTAGCCATTTTATTAGTTTCCGCGCACACTCGTGTACGCACGTTCATGCTTGAAAACGTCCGTAAATCTCCAGTTAATGAAGGTGGAGAAAATAGACTGCTGTGGCCGTTTTTCTGGGTTGTCGAATTTAGATAGTGGGCGATTATTGATGCCTTACTATACCATAATTATGTAATTATAAATTATTTGATTATTTTTTTTGTCTTGTAGACCTAGGAAAATTTTCAGGAGTGTTTTCTTATGATAAAATGGCTGGTGGAATTATTGAAGTGACTTTTCCTCCTGTTCTTGGACCTCATGTCATGGACTATTTCTACATATATACAAATGAAAGTGGAAATATTGATGATAATGGCAACAGATTCACTTTTATGCAAGGAAAAGATAGAATTGCTATTATGAATCCTTGCATGGATTGCAATATTGAATTAACACCAATAGTTTGCAACTCAATGATGAATTTAACTTCAAAGAATTTTTCTGTGAGGATAATGAGAAGTAAGCTCATTATTATTTTATTTTTATTTTTTCCCCATCCTTTCATACGTTGATTGTTAAGGGTGCCGCCACACTCTTTGAGCATGAAAAACCCACGTGATAATATTCATTACTTGTTTGTGGTTCTGTCTTTACTGTAACGTCCTTTTGTTTTTAATGCCGAGCATGTTAAGTGATGGCTGAACCTTATCTTTATATGCATCCAGATCATATAACTGTCCGGCTTTGCCGTCAATGAGTAAACCTCAAAAGTATTAGAGCCTTACTAAACTGAAGGTTGAGAATCGCTAAATTTATTTAAGGGTAATTAGTAAAGTATGGGCCCAATTTCATTTTTTACGTGAAAAAGTTTCATTGTTTGTTTTGTTGTTTTTTTGTTTTGTTTTGTTTTGATTTTGTTTGTTTTTTTATCTATCCATTTATTCCAGAAAAACAAGTTCATCTCGCTTTTCTGTGTGGCAGTTCATTGTATTCCACATTGGCCATGTAAAACCATAATAACGTACAGCATTCTCATAAATACATAAATGTGGGAGAGACTTACCCATAAATGTCATTCATATTTCTGACTTCATCGCTAGATAAAATATATCATCCCTTCCTTGTACTTTTCTACACAAAGAATGTCAGTAATTATAGCCTCCTAAAATTAGACCATGCCCAAGATTCAAATTAATAAAAATTAAGATAGAAAGTTAAGACTAATGAATTAGTTGCTGGGAGCCATTTGATTTTCATACAATAAAATACCAGTAAAACAGGAGTTTTTTTGTTTGTTTGTTTTTGTTGTTTTGTTTTCAGTATTTATTAGTTGTGTTCCATTTGACTTAATGGCCAACAACACTTACTGAGACATTTTTAAAAACAGTTAAGAGTTTTTTGTCGATTCGCTACTATTTTTCTGGCTGGAAGCACTTCATTGGTAAGCTAAGGCCATATGTTACGTGTAAAATGCTATGGAGATCATGCAATGCACAACTTTTAAAAAATCCAATTTGCTTCAATTAAACTGGCCAACTAATAGTTGCAATAGGAACATTGCTCTAACTAGGTCCACTTTTGTAGGTGTTCCACTTGCTATGGTTGAATAGCAGTAAAAGCACAATCTAAGCCCTTGCGGGCCCAAACATTTAGCATAATACTAAGCTATATCTATAGTGAGGGTATAACCAGTGGTACTGGTGGTCACAACATGTATGCCATCTATCATCGATCAGTTTTCATTATTTATTACTAGATTTGTCACCTACAGTACCTGGTAATAGTACCAACTCTAACTCAACAGGTTCTGGTAATGGAGATGATGGAGATGGTGGAGATGATGAAGTCGATGGTGTTCCTGGATTGTCTATTGGTGCTATTATTGGGATTGTGATTGCTGCTGTAGTGGTCAGCGTCATATTGCTAATAGTAATCATTTTGGTTGCCTTTCTATGTAAGTGGTTTTAATAGCAGTAGCAGATGTGTTACATTCATATTTATTATGTTACTGTTTGTGGGGAAATAGGAAATAATGCCACTTTTTCAATAAGAAGCTGTAATAAAATATATCATCTAGGTTCTTTTTGCTTGATTTTTAAAAAAACTCCTTTCATCCTACGTTCACTCGTGTCAGCTGCTGATATGGCTAAATTGTAATACAATTGCATACTATGTGTATGAAAAGTATAACATAGCGTAAATGTAAGGTGAAAGGAGTGAAGTACTTGAAACTGACATTGAATGAAGAACCAAAAGGAAACTTTTAATCAAATTTTAGTTTCAGTTATAATGTAGGAATCTAGTCAGTTTATGCATGCTTTTATTCTGTAACTGTTGGAATTATGGTTGTACGTGTATGTTGAATGAAAATAGAATACTTGAACTGTTTTTAAAACTAGTAGCAAGAGTCATAAGAGATGTGAATACTTTCCAGTAACTACCCTTAAATTGGTCCAGTTGTTTCATAACATACCAAGCCAAGCCAACTGCTGTGTTCTACTCATACGAATGTACTCAAGTCACAATTTGCCAGAGAAAAAGAATTGTGAGATAAAAAAACACATTGTTTGCTTGGCTTTAGCATTATAAGTAGACCAAATACTCAGAAAAGTTTAAATGAGAGATGGGAGCACCTTACAGTAGTTACATAAATTATGTTATTAGTATTATTCACACTATTTTGTCAAGCATTTCAATTTGGGTTTTTGGTAGCACAAAATGGCACTGGCTACTTACATTAAGCAACCATTAATCCATTCACCGGCAATAGCACTATATGGCACTGATTGGTCAGTTGCATTTCTCCGATTTTTTTAAATCGAATATCCAATATAACGTTATGCTATTTTGTGTTTACGTTGCTGTGACATAGTGCTTCCTGTAATAAGAAACATTTGAAATCCAATATTTTATTTTATAGATTTATTTAAATATGGCTGCCAGAATGCTTATGTACCTTTGAGCATCAGTCCGTCCCATTTTTTTTTTTTTTATTGTACGAGGCTCTGAAGCTCAGAATTTAGTAACTAGAAGGTGAACAAGCTGTACACTCTGTTTGACCTTCTGAGCAGCGTCATGACTGTCTGTAATTGAGTTTAAGATCAAACTGTTGGTAAACAGTAAGTCCAAATTTTTTGGTTTTCTCTTTTTGGATTACGGTACCTTTTTTTTTTTTCTGGTTAAGGTGCAGGCTATGTATGACTTAAGGTTATGATGAACATTATTCAACATGTTATGGTTGTTGTTTTGTTTGTTTGTTTTTCTTGTCCTTAGGTTGTAAATCAAGTAAATCAGAGGATTCAAAGAACAGGTTGCTATTTTATTTTTTTTATCTATTAATGTATTTTTTAGTTAAAGTTTCTATTAGTGTAATGTCTAATTTGTAATTTCAATGATTTTATGTTATACACGGCATGACAGGGTATGGCTATTGAAATTGCAGTCACTATGACTATGTCGAAATTTCTTTAATTTGTAGGAGTGATGTAGAGTTGAAAGAACAATCGGATTATAAACCTGAAGATAATATGTCTACATACCAGGTTAGTCACATTATGTTTAAATATCTATGACTCTGCATAGTTTATTTTTATTTTTTATGTATTGTTTTTGTTTATTACTGTAATAATAATATATTATTATTACTATTATTATTGTTATTATTATTAATTTGTTTTTAAGTTAAGGTTGAGTTTGAGAGAGAGAGAAATAAAATATTAATCACTTCCTAGAAACTACTTGTCTATTTGAAGCTGCCTGTTTAAATTAGATATTTTGTTCCGACTGATTTTCCTAGAGCGTGCAGTTTTATGATTGTTGGGCAGTGTGAAAGTCCTAAAAGTAGAAATTAAAATTCTCACTTATTGTGTCAATTATACTTCTTTTTCTTTTTTTAATCTTAAGTAGTCTGTTTATACACTCCTTAGCGTATTATACCTTTTCAACATGCAATTGATACTGTTGTAAATATGGCATTTTTTAACTATTCCACTTAGAATTATTTATCTCTGTTCCACTCATCTCATTTAGTTTACAATCCATAACTTTCCCTTTAATCATAGGCACCAGAAGCAATTAAGAGGGAACCGGCATCAAACACAGGGGATGTGTACACTGTACCTGAAAAGAAGGGAAAGAAAGCCAAACAAAACAAAGCATCTAGACCAGCAGAAGACATGCCAACATATTCAGTTGTGGACAAAGGAAATAAAGGAGAAAATGTTAGTTTAAAATTGTGTAATGTAAATAGTTCTGTTCTTACTGATTTACTACCATTAATTGTGTCTTTATCATCAGGTCTTATTTTTCTCTGCCATGTGTTTGTATTTGGCCATTCCATGTATGCACAGCCAGAAACATTAGACTGCAGAACCATGACTTTTGGGGTTTTGTTTGTTGTTGTTGTTTTTATGTGATTTATTCGCCCATGCAATCAATGAAGCTAGACTATAGCAATTGCTAGCTGGATTCAAGTTTTTAAAGGCACATCTAGATTTAAGTGAAGCACAAAATTAGTTTTTAATAATGAATTAAGTTTTTATGCTATATTGGTGTGTTTATCTGTAGCTTGTTTATGCTGACTTGGATGTGAAGAATCCAGTTGGTGGTCGTTCTAAACGTCCTCCTCCTCCTCCTGGAGTGCCGCAGCATGATGCTAATGAACCTGTGCTTTATAGTACTGTAAATAACATGTAGTGTCCTCTCTATAGTTATATTTGTCGATATTTTTCTCCCTCGCTATTCTAATTCTTCTTTTATTGTATGTTTTTATTATTTTTTTTCCGGGTCCTGTCGTTTTCCCCTTTCACACTAGTGTCATTTCTCTTATGTATTATTTTTGTTTTGTTTTGTTTTTGTTTTGTTTTTTTCCATACTTGTCACTTTATGTACTATGCACGAAGCTTGGACCACAATATTAATAGCTTTCTATAGTGTTTTATTTCACTGACTTTTATTGTAATACTATGTGTTGTAACAATTGTTTAGAATGATAAGTGACTTCAAAATAACGAATTGTGTCAATTAACTGCCGTTTTATTGAAGCTGAAATATAGCTATGTTCAGCTTCTGAAGAATTTTAATCATGATATAGTTAGCCTTGTAATAAAATAAAAAAATTGAATATCAATAAAACTGAATGATATTCAATTGCTAGTGCTATCTTTGCACTAGTTCCTGTACTAAAGAAATTTGCTTAAAAACTTCTATTTTCGACTAGTAGTAAAGCAAGTAATACTGAACATAAACAGAGATTGGTGGTGACTGAAGCCGCCCCCCCCCCCTTCCAATAATTGTGGGGTACAAACTAATGAGGTGATTTCTAATAATATTATGATCACACTTTTCAACCACTAATAACATGCTCTTGGAGCCCCCTCATACCAAAACCTCTACATATTGAATCAAATGGCTTGGAAGTATATCATCCAGCATTGCCCAGTGATTTGATGACTGTTTTGTGCTGATAGTCCTGATTCTTGCTGTTTCTAAAGTTGTTTGAAGGACACTTCATGTGACTCAGAAAAGTGAAAAAGAGGAGAGAGAAAAGCTAGGATGAGGAATTGAGAAAAATTACTCCGGTTAAGCTATAACTTTGGGCTAATGCATGCAGGGGGGTAATTTTGATCAAAAATACGGAATGAGGGCCGACCAGTATAACAATTACCTCATTATTAGCTCTAAAACTCTGTTATCATTATTTAGCAATGTTCAGCTTTTTACACAAGACAAGTATAATATCATAAATATACTGGCTAACATTGAAAGTGATCCAATTCCTTATTAGGTAAACAACACATAAACCTCTGTTATCTCTGTTGGCATGGCCTTGTAGCTAGCCACCAAGTCGAATGCATTCACTCTTGAAATCCAATAAGAGTGCAAACACACGAGGGAACTGAGAGCTCTTTAGTTACCTTAAGGTACTTGTTGGAAAGTTTATGTTGTTTATTAGCTATGTTGTTTTTTTGTTTTTTGTTGTTTTTTGTTTTTGTTTTGTTTTGTTTTTTGTGTTTTTTTGTTTATTGTTGTTGTTTGTTTTTATTTCAATTTATTGATCTTTACAGACATGTGTTTCGTAATAATTGTTTTGGTTGAACATTTAGCTACATTTTAGTTGTAGCTAACTAGTTATAGTTTTTTGACAAAAAGTATTTCAAGATTAATTTTAGTTTTAGTTTATCAAAAACTACAATTTTAGTTTTTGGTTTTCCAATGTACTAATTTCAATTCCACCATATTATTGTTAGCTGGTTTTTTAGCTTTTTTGTTGTTGCTGCTTTTAAACAGGAGTAGCTGGCTACAATAATTTAGTGTTTGAAATAATTATTATTACCCTGTGGCCAGTCTCTACTGAACTTAACATGCACGTGCTAAGGGAGGGGGCTGGGTTAGATAGTCGAGCAACCGCAGGCTGCTGTCCAACAGTTTGCCTTAGCCACGCAATTAATCAGGTGCTACGAATAAACGATTGGGTAAAGGGTTTTTCTTCCTGGGACTACCACTGGTCATTCGTCTTCTTTCGGAGATGTCACTACAAAATAGTTATATTATTTTTAGTTTTGATTAAAAAATAATTTTAGTTTTAGTTTTTATTCAAGAGTTCTATGACTATGTGAAATTTAGTTCTGGTTAGTTTACTAAAATGTTTTAGGTGTAACTAAAATAAATTCTAGTTTTAGTTTTAGTTAACCAAAACAGCACTAGTGTTTCGAACAAATACATTGGCTAATTGAACGAAACATTTATTGTTAGCTACTTATTTTGACCAAATATTGGGGGGCCAAGGCCCCTAGTCCCTCATAGACATTAATAATGTTTGCAATTGGAAACTAACTTTAATAATCATAGCATACTGCAAGAAAAAAACAATTGGAGTGAATTGGTACAGCTAGTTGGATAAGGAAAAAGTAATATTATTTTATTCCATTAATGCTACCCTTAATAACTATTTTATATTATGTAGGTATAGGAAGGCTGTCCAATTTCATTTTTTATCCAAAAAATTACACAGTGGAGTGGTCTCTTCCAAGTTTACTATTGAGCTGTCCCAATATAAAATATCAGTTATTCTTTCAATACAGCAATTTACAGTTAACTTTGAATGCCACTAAGAATCGTATTTCACTGGACAACCTTAATTTAGACATGCTCACTCCATGCAATGTTGATATTCTCACTATTAGTCCAGTTATTCATACAACAACTACCAAAGTACTAACAGACAACAGTGTGACTGGAATTGTTTCTGCAAGTAAGTTAAATACAATCACATGATATTAGGAGATCAATGTTAGACTATGGCAATTATTGATTTTTTTCCTTTTCGATTCTATTTTACTTTTTTTTTTGTTCAATCATTTTATCTATTTGATTTTCTAGTTACTGATTTTGTTCTTACCCATTTTTCTTTCATATATGACTTCAAATTTTTATGAAAAAGATACTTTATAACCTTAAAAATGAAAATTACTGATCATTAGCTTATCTTGTAAAGATAATTGCTGGCTGAGCAAGTCAGCAGAAATTGGAGATGTTAGCTAGCTAGCTAGCTATCAGCTCAAATATGGAAATGTATTGCAGGACAATAATTCGACTAGATTGACTCTAAGGCTGTGTTCCATGCTTACGAACTACAAAATTCCTAGCATTTTTAAGCTTGCTAATAATTAATGTTGTAATAATACACTCTCAGATGGTAGTAGCTAGCTAGTAGCTACACATAGCTACTTAACAGCCCTTTTTTTTTTAAAGCTTAAAACATTGATTTTACTCTATCTGGTTTCTAATGGCTGAGTTACTGGTATACACTTTAGAGTTGTAGCTGCCATTGGGTTATCCTTTTTCTTCAAATTTTGTTAAGCAAACCTTGTCAAAGCAATGCTCACTTTTAAATTCATGATAGCTAGCTAGCTAGCTATAATTTATTGAACAATCAGATTAGCTTTGTATATTGTAGTATCCATGTGAATATAGTTTATGGCGAGCGGCAATAGTGATTATTGATGTCTGGTTGCTACAATGCTACTGTATTGTAATTGACGTAGCTAATGTAGATACTTACCAGCTAACACCTCAACATTATTTATGTGCAAGCAAGCATGTATTTATCCTAATAGGAATGCCAAGTGGTTTATATAATTAGATTAATCTAATGTATTCTAGGAATAATAACTAATTTGAGGTATTAGCTATAGCAAATTAGAGACATTTTTCACTTATTGTAAGCTACAGAGACTGGTATATAAGCATCTTAAAGTTTCTCCCCAGTATTAATAAAACTACAGTATTTTGATTCAGTCATTCTCGGCTGAAATAATATTATTCTCTTTTTAACAGCCAATATATTGTCAATTGCAACCCAACCAGACATTGGGTTTAACTGAGGTCAAACTCTCCTTGGTGATATTCATGGAAGGTGATTTGCATGCAGCATGGACAGCCAGCATCTTGGAAGCTCTAAACCTATGTCTCTGTTAAACTTGTTGTTGTCAGGTGTCAGCTGTATGTGTAGAGCTTCCTTGATCTTCAACTGACAATTCTTACTGGCCTGTCTACAACTCTTACCTCTTCCCATTTAATGGGGTGATGCTGCTGCCAAGCATGTTCAGACAGACAGAGCCAGTAAGAATCGTGAGTTGAAGATCAAGGAAGCTCTACACATACAGACAATATCTGACAACAACAAGTTTAACAGAGACATAGTTGTAGAGCTTCCAGGATGCTTGGTGTCCATGCTGCATAAAAATCACCCTTCAGGTATAATAAACAGTAAGCATACCCTCCAGAAATCGTATTATATCACCACGGAGAATTCTACCTCAGTTGACCCCTGAATAGGACTTCGACAAGAAGTTGAAATGTCGGGTTGGGTTGTATTATACAATATTTGGGTGTTAAAAAGAAAAAAATTGTAGGTGTTTGTCATACACAAGTGGCAAACTCTGAAAGCAAGCACTCTGTCCCATACCCTGTTGGGATAGGGCTACAAAAATGTCTCATTTAAAAATTATCTGCTCTGGCTTACGCATAGAAACTGTAACTTCTAAACATGCTGTTCATCACTTGATTCCATAGCTAACAACTCGGAATAAACTAGGGTGCATTGAATATATGGTTGAGGAATGCGCTTAATTAACAATTCTACAATCTGATTTGGAGCGCCACTATTTTGATGTCGGCACAAGTCATTAATACTAAGCTACCGGACCCTTCCTTCCTCCTCGCCCACCAATATTGGGTAGGAAAAAGGTCGGCGACGCCAGACTAAAATTTAGTTATTTCAATGTGCCATAAGAATAGCATGGCCAGCTTCTTTTTTTTTTTAAATAGCTAAATCATCTCTGAGAGGTAGTTTACAGCTGGATGGTTAAAAAAAAAAAAAGCTAGTTGAAACAACTGTACCTAGTTACTAGAGCTTGCTGTTTTCCTACAGGAATGGAACAAGTAATAACTACTACCGAAGGTGTCACTTCTAATGGACTCAATTACATTGCCAGTTTTGGAGCAGTTTCTGGAGTACTACTTGCTACCAACATTTTTACTATTATTATTGTCATTATTTTATTATTGCAAAAAAGAAAGTGGAGGTTAGTTTCAGCTAATCTGTGCATTAAATTGACTAATTTACATGATTATTTCTGTTTTATTTAAGAATCATGACTGGAGCTCATCATGATGTAGCACAGACCAAAGATGTCATGTTAAAAGCAAAGAAAAGAAGTGATAACACCCAAAACTATCAGGAAGGGGACAGTAAAGTAGTAATGGACTCTTGTCTGGCTTATGGGACCATTAACAGTCCTAATGATGCTGAGAAGATGGATGTTGACAGTCACTATGACAGAGTTTAAGTGGTCACTACAGTACCATTCACACAGAATTAGCTAGTTAGTAGAGTGACTATATTTGTCTTTGCCTTCATTATAGTTTATTAGTAAAGTTGATACATTTAGAAGGTTGAATTTTTACATGCATAACTTAGTTTTTGACTATTCACTTTTAATTATCAAATTAGCTATTTTTAATTTTTTTGCTCATATTCCCAAATTTTGTTATAATATCATTTTACTCTTTTCTCAAAAAAAAAAAAAAAAAAAAGTTTGACTTAGCTGCTGAAAAGTATGATACCTAATACTGAAACATGGACTTGAGTTTTTAAAATAATCCAGCTTGGTTGTGTGATAAGAAGTTATTAGCTCTCTCACACTATTTCTTTAGCAATACAGCTAGAGCTAGCTATATTTATAGCATGTTGTTACTTGTGTACCAAGTATGTTACTAAGAACCATGTGTCTCATATAGAGATTGTTTAGGCTCATGATGAGTTTATATTACTGACAATTAGGAACTTCATGAAATCCTGAGAGG
>WLWI01002533.1_pt1 | contig 15783 bp, 7 predicted proteins | sample 6701501 | NCBI WGS metagenome assembly WLWI01 (sample SAMN12718690, study PRJNA515312) | sponge metagenome | isolation source: marine sponge | host: Mycale hentscheli | place: New Zealand: South Island, Marlborough, Capsize Point | collected 2014-11-01
ATCTTACAGAGATCACATGCTTGCAACTCTTCCACCAAGAAATCTTCCATTAACAACAAAACATTCAACATATGAAACAGAAGCTCAAAAGACTTCTTGTGAGTTGATTCTTTAGAATGATAGGTATAGGTTATTTAGCTATGTATTTCAATACTTTTGACAAGTAATTATCAATGATACTTTATACATTGTATTGTGGTATCACTTTTCACTAATTTGTAGCTATTCAGCAACTTGTGGATGAATTTTCAAGTCGTCCCGTGTTGCATGACAGGCATTCCACACCTCTAGCTACTCCAAGGCAGCAAACTACAAGTATGTGTGCACTGTGAGCTTTTCGGTACTTGTATTAATATGATTTTGGTTGCCTATAGGTAATCTTCAACTCGACGTTAGTCCATCCACACATGAGCTGAATATCTTTTCTGAAGAAGGTAATTAACTATACTTCTGTGGTGACTGCATATAATAATACTGCAATTATTTATAACATTATCTTATTTCTTGTAGTTTTTCTTCAGATATCAGACACTATAGAACAATTCCCCACTGCATCTGGATTGGTTGTTGCTTTTACTAACAAAATCTGCCCAAGGGCTGTGCATGAGTTTCCAAATATCGAGACATCAGCTCGAGAGATTTCCTCTGCTTTTCGTAATCTTGGTTATGTGTCATGCATTTTCCATGAATGTGTTAAAGCAAAATGTGTGGCTGTGTTCAAGGCATTGTCTGAGCGAATTGATTTCCCTAGCTCATACAAGATGCTGTTTACCTACTTTGCTGGACATGGGAAGAAGGATTATATTGGTTTACAAGATGGCTATGTTTCGATTAACACTATAAAAGAATTGTTTGAATCTGACAGAGATCAAATTCGTCATATTTCCAAGGTATTGTTTCTAGATTGCTGCAGAAAACTAGAAACAAATGAACCGATACGTCCATCAGTTGAGAATCTATTGATCATTAATTGCACAAGACTGTACCGCGAAGCTTATCTTATGAACGAAGAAGGCAAGGGAGTTGGTACTTCGGAGTTTCTCAATGCCCTTTGCACAAGAAATAACTGCAGCTTTAATGACATAGTTACTCGATTTATATCAGGTGTCAAGAAGAAGTACAGGGAAATTGTGCAGTCTGGAATTGATGTCCCTGAAGAGGACTATTCTTCTTTATGGCCCGATTATGAAGGATCTTTGGATATAGTTGTAAATTTGTATCATGAAAGGTTGATTGGATGTAAGTTTATAAACTTTATGCATACAAACACTGAAAAGTTTTGATTTAATTTTGTACCTTGCATTCAATAGCAATACAACTTCAATATTGTAATCAATATACTATTTCTAATTTTATTAGTGCGTCCAACAGACGTGATTTTTGATTCAACTATATTGAAGTTAACATATCAGAAACCTCCCCAAATGGGTCATCCAGGTTTCTCCCACTTCTACATTGAAACCAAATCTCAGGAATCAGCCAATTGGGACAAAGAGATACCAGGTGAGTTATGGATGTGTGTGATTACAAAGTTGCAGGTTGCAGTCCTGACTTGGATGTATGTCTTTTGTGTCTGCCTTTTCTTCTTCTTTTTTTTCTTGTAACAATAGGACACATATCTTAATACATGTTACCCATTCAGTTAGTGGAAACACTTTACCAACTCTGCTCAGTGCCTGAATTATTCATGAATTATTACACACACCATCAGTCACTATCATCATTGACACATGAGCAAATTATTGTATAAATGAATGGTCCACATTATATTGTGCTCCAAAAATAAAAACACAGCTCATCCAATAATCTGTCATCCAGCAGCTCTCTTAGAATTTTAACTAGACTAAGAATTATTTTTATGAGATGGTATGATTTAATGACTTGATTACACTTCCGTGTGGCACTATAAAATCAGTAATTAATGAAAAGAACTCTCACACTTATTTTTGTTCACAGAGTATATCAGTTATAATTATTTAGTGTGAATTGTGTGTTATATGTGTTTTGTATGACTTCAGTGTTGAGCAAGTTGATGGAAAGTTAATTCGAGTTGGATCTACTTGTGTGATGTTTCGCGAGACAGTAGATATTCCTAGTGATGATGAAGTCTTCTATAAATTCAGTAAGAGTTAGTTAATACTGTTTCAAATAGATACTTACTTTTAGTTTCATTGAATAAGTCTGTCTTAATGATATTCATGTGCTCATGTACAAGTACATTGGTCTGATCACTTTACTCTGGTGGTTTGATTACATATAGTTAGTTTTGTATACCATAATACATACTGTAAATTGACCTGTGCTATGTAACATATTATGGCACATAATATGGTACACTATTTTAGGACTACAATGATATATACATGCTAATTGATGGGTGCAATATTTTTACTTCACAAGTTACAAGTAATTATTAACACATCTTAAAGTCTATTATAGTGGTTACTAAGAACCTTAATAAATATTGTGAAATTACAAGTGCATTGGTCCTGTAATACAAATTTATTGCCACTATATATTTACTAAATTCTATACAGTACTCAGAGTAAAATTTTAAATAATATGCAATCTACGCAAAAATTAGTTATTGATTATTCATTTAGCCATTAATTGAATGTGTATTAAAGGTGACATAAAACCCAGCAATGTTCAGATGAAACGAATACCGAAAGGCCAAGCACAGATCACTTGCATGAAGCCAAAGAATATGTACTTGTTTCATAACAGTATCTGTACCATAAAAATTGGAAGAACAAAACTACATTCTGGTTTAGAGTGGGAAGTTATCCATATCGAGAAATTTGAAAGTTCTACAGGTATGTCATATTCGGTGTCTTCAAACAAAGCCAGTCGCTATGGTTATGCAGTTTGCTATTGTGTTGATGGTCGATCCAGTGACTGGGTGCTTGCTGAAAGACTGAATCTAGATCAACCCCACAGTAAGACAAAATTGATCAAATACAGAAATATAATTTAATTACTGTCAGTTAACATTTGATGACAGTTCTTCATATTTATAATTAGTTGTAGGACATTTTTTACAAGATGTATCTGTGGCTCAGAACGCCGATGGTGACAGTTGTATTCATTGGACTTTATCCCCTTATTACGATGACTCTAGTGTTTATGTAGACATCAAAAGAAGAGACAGCAATGACTGGATAGAAGTGCAATCAAATGTTCCTATTACTGTTTTGAAATGCCCCATTCAGTCTGAGTGGCTTGAGAATTATGAGTTCAGGGTAGATATTAATTCACAAGAGAGTGAAGCTCCTTCGGATTACGATTTTATAAGAGTCAGCTACAAGAATCCCGACCCCACAAGTATTACCTATTTTCATGTAGCTGTATTCTCTCTCTTTCACATGCTTTTTAAACGATACAGAATTAAAAATATTTGGTCGCCCTTGGGAATCTAACCCAGGACCGCTTGCTTAATGCACAAGCACTCTGCCACTGAGCTATGACAACCAGCCGGCAAACAAACACAGCAATTTATACTGTTAGGGGTACTGCTATGCTACAGTCTCACTCTCAATGACTAAATATTTTTTTAATTCTGTATTGTTTTAAAAAAAGCCTGTGAAAGAGAAATAACACATCTAATGAGTAAAAGAAGTGAAATAAACGACTTAACATAATTTATAAATTAAAAATATTTTATCTGAAATTAAGTAGTGCAATTACTGAGAAAGAAATTATGAAGTGATATCATGTAGCTGTGTGTGTGATTCAAATAATTTATGGTGGTACAAATTTAGGGACTAGATTCACTTCCAAACTGCATGCACTTGAAACAAATTGTAAAAAAACATGTTTTTATGTCAGAAACTAAATAATAAACGTGAGTTTCTTATTTGAGAAGCTTAGAACTTTTATAAATTCAATGGTAGATCACTTTAAATTCTGAGGCAAGTAACAAATAGACATAAAATCTAACAATTAAAACCATATTAGCCATAAATATAATGTAGAGTATCTCCTCACAAGTATCAACTTAAAATAATTTATAAATTAACAATTTGTATCTGAATTTAAGTAGTATAATCACTAGATATATTATAATTGTCAATTGTTTCGACTCAGCCGAGTCTTACTCAATGACTTTTTGACATTCGAAAGTTCCCTATTTTAATATATGTATAAGTGTGATATGTGTGGATGTTTTTGACATATGTATTATAAATGTAATTGACTATTTATTTCAGTACAAATTCGTAAATTTTTTAAAGGAGTAAATGGGGTACTATAATTTACCATCAATTTTATTGCTACAGACACTCCTTGTTGCAATTCCAAAATAGTTTGTGTAGTGATGTCCGATCTCATGGTATGTCTGGCAATAGTAGCAGCCACTCTACTTCTGGCAGTAAACTACTTGTACGGCTTTCACAGGCTCTCGGAGAGTCACTTAGCTATTGCTAGTGATGTCATAGACTGTAAACATTTGAACAGCTTCCAGCATTATTTGTACGACACAGCCAGCATCACTGAGACATCTGATACCAACAAGATGGATAATCCTCACTTACAAGTAGACGTTTTCTCCGTTGCTTATTCTAAGATCCTTTATCACAATTATAGTCCTCATGCGAGTACCGATACTATCGTGCTTGAGCGTGGCAGCAAATCAATGCAATCTTTTGTTCCTATTGGTGGTTATAATCGACCTCGTTACTTAAGGAAAGGATCTAACATCACCATTGAAGTCACAATACAAGTTAATGCACTCGTCGGAGGAAAAGTGACACTATATTTATTCAACAATGAAGACTCCGTCAAGGATTGCATTAGTGATCCAGATAGTAATCCTCGATATTCATCCATGCGAGATGTCACCCTAAACAATGGAAAATACGTGTATTTCATCGATGACAGTGATTACTATTATGTAATTGTGGACCTGCGGAGTGAGAATAAAATACAGTTCACCTACAACATGACTTTCAATGTAGTCTACGTCGATGTTGATGATTATCCACACATTCACAAGAAATGAATTGGAAGCAATGGGAGTACAGTACATGAAGCTATAGATCCTCATGGTAACAGCATGGTATTTTGCTCCATACCAGCACTACCACCAGAAGCTTGGACTCGTTCTTGACACATTTGCAAATCGAATATACAGCTCGTGCTGAAGCAGCTGTAGTTGTTACCGTCATTTGGTTGTAGAGTTTGTGCTGCTGTTCATTCTTATTTGGCCTCTGTGCAAATTAATGGCTTTCTGCTTCAGAAAAGCTAGACGTCCTAAACATGAACCTTTAACACTTCTCCCCCAATTTCTGCATCAACCTAGTTAATCTCTAAACTCAATAGCTATGCACCTATCACCATGCTTTTCTTGTGACCAATTTATTATCAAATTAAAATTTATTATCAAATTAAAACTTTAATTGAACATTGAGTATTTTTTTTTATAATTGCAAGAAATACTTTCTGAATATTTCTTAACTTTAAGTATATTTATTAAAACCTCATGAGGTTCATTATAGCAACTGAGCTGGATCATGTGACTGGAAAATTGTATATGAGTTCACTATATATGGAACTGCGTAGTGGTTTGATAAAAGGTACGACGTAAAACAATGTATACGTAGCCCAACCCCTTCCTCTATTGTGTGTGATAAAATATCGGCGCAAGTCAACTTTTTCTCATTATATACTTCTATTCGTTGTTAGCTACAGAAGGGATGAGCTATTCATAATGGTAGACGATTCACCGATTGATATAACTACACATCCAGGTTGGTGAAGGTTGATAGAGTAATGCGTTAATGTTAAATATAGACTCCGTTGAATACTTACGAGTTAGGCGGCTTTATTAGGTGCGCACATAGGCGCACTGAGAAAAAAAATAGAAAAACAAAGCAACTAAGGTGGCGTATGTTTCTTGCTATTCTTCATTCTTTATGAAAAATCATTAGTAAGTGTCACGCTACCTAATCCTGCGTTTGTATCCTGATACACAGACTTTAAAGAGAGTGTTAACTCACACTTGTAGTAATTAAGTTTCATTTTGTTTATGCTATAGTGTCTGGTAATGCTGAAGGATGGAGACTCACTTTCACACTATAAACCTGGCGAACTGTTTAAACCTGTTCCAGGTAAGAAAGATATTGTATTTTCATGCTGAGTTCATAAAGTGCAGTTGTAACAAAAACTGCTGATTCATCATTGTCACACATTAATCGTATTTACATAATATAGGTTAAGGTCACTAATGAATATTCTCTACACTTGTTAATAATCAGTACTATAAAGTTGTGAAGGCCTAGCAGACCTCCACGAGCATTCAAAGAATGTTTAGCTACACCACGCACGCCTTTATTTTTGTAAAGCCTTGCTGACCGCTCATGGCCAGATGCGATTTATACCCATGTCAACCATTGTTATAGTGCTGGGTTATTTTCCTAGCTTGAATATCTGTTTTTATCGAACCACCAGTGAAGTTTTAACTTACCAACCCACCCCAGACTAGCATATATCGAGTTGTCTATATTTTTGTAAAGCCTTGCTGACCACTCACTGCCTGATGCGATTTATACTCATGCCAACCATTGTTATAAGTATTGTATTCTCTTGTTAGTGCTTGATTATTTTCCTAGCTTGAATATCTGTTTTTATCAAACCAGTGAAGTTTTAACTACCGACCCACCCCAGACTCTAATATTGAGTTGTCTGCTCAATCATCCAACATCCTGAAAGTTACTGCCACAAGGTCGTCAATCTGACACCGAACCTTGTAGTGGCAGATGACAGGACAGTAGAGTCTTTCCTAATTGGTCCCCTCACACATAGGTCCGAAGTTACGACTCAGGCTATTTCCCAACTGCTGTAGTCAGTGCGATCGAGATCAAAAGTAATACATTCCAGAGTATGTAAAGTGACACCTCTTTGATACTTGCACTAAGTCAAAAATGAATTCCTACATGTTCCACACTCTAGAATAAGCTATGTAGCTATCTATCCTGCATAAAATGAGGTGAATTTTCTATCATATGAGATCACCTCTCAAAGACTGTATCCATGATTATATTTACTTTTAACTAAACATAACCACATCCACCAAATAGATGTAATAATAAAGATAAAATTACAGATATTATCACGCTGGTACGAATAATTAGAAAGTGAGAAGTGACCGTAAGTTCTCGATTATTGACTAACATTTATTATCGACCCATCGTACGTCTATTATCGTCTTAGTAATGTACGACCGAAGAGCGCAGATTTTAGTAAACGTACAGCAATTATTCTGAGGTAGATACTTATTGACTGGCTTTAGTGCTCAGCTTTTAGTCCAATAGCAACCAATAAACAGGTAATACTAGCCACCTTGTAGGCTATAATATAGTTGCAACTACTGCTCTAGTAAGATTCGCCACAACAAAATTTACATAAATAAAGTAATAGAAGGAATCTATAACCTACCAAAGTGTTATCTACTACAACAGCTGTCTATATAATAATAAGCTTGCGTGTTAGTAACAACGATGACAACAACCGATGGTGTGTGTATTCATAAATAATATTAGCTTAAACAGTTTGGCAAAGCATCACCATTACATGAATAGGTAAGGCGTCATTACATTCAGTAGGAAGTGATCAATAGTAACTAAGAAGCTGATGTAATAGTAGATGAGGAAAGGCCGCTTCATTTCAAAAAGGAAGGCAAAAGTATGAAAAAGAAGGCATCAATTTCAAAGAGCTGAAGTCCACTATCATGATAGTATGACAGAGATTCAAAAACAGAAGAGGTAGAAAAGAGCTGAAGAAAGGAAAGGTGGGGGATAAGAAAACCTGAAATTGTTCAGAAAAAAGAGAGCAGGAAAGGGAAATTTATATAACCTTAACCAATGGTAGAGAATGATAATTGAGGAAGATGACTTGTGTTACTGCATTCTTACTCTGCAATGCGTCACGCGCAAATGTGTGGCGGGGTACTTGCTAGTAAAGAATAATGTTGGTCCGTAAGAAAAGAAAAATCTTCCGGCTACAAATATCTCATAATTTTGAAAAGGAATTACAAATAGCACCCTTCCAAAAAAAAACCTCTCTACTGGCCTAATCTCTATCCTACATAGAGCAGGTGTAGAATACTGTTGATGACACTGTTTTTTGTTAAGCACCTGTTTTCTTCCCGGCATTTAACACTTTTTATTAAGTGCTCTATGTGTTTTGTCTGCTGCTGTTTGGTGCTCAGCCCAGTTTTTAGGTTACCAGTCACTGTTAAGCACCCCATTTTTTTATTTGGCGCCCATTTTTTATTAAACGCCCATTTCCTTACAATTTGGAGTTACAAGCAGGGGCGCTTAACAACCCACATCCATGGTAATTTACTAGGTCATTCTATTTATTAATTGAATCATTGTTCTCGTTCCTTTTCATTCACTATACTTCATTCGTCAGATATTCCTCCTGACAAAACTGAATACAGAGCTGATATTGTAAGCCTAAATATTTCATTTATTACATACAATCATTCATAGAAATGTGCGTCATTTTGATTATAGCTTCTAGTATTTATAATATAACAAAGTAATGTCTGATTAATAAGGTTTCCAATATCATTTTGTGTAAGTACAATACTTCCTCAATTATCCAGACAGCCCAAAAAGTAAGCCACACCCTAAAAAGTATAAAGGTGAAAATTAGCTAGTGTTAGAGATCAGCTGACATTATGGTAGGGGTTACTGTAAGAGCTGGTTACAATCTACAACTCCAGGAGATGGCTATCTTTGTCAAAACTCTGAACTCATATATATAGTTAAGAAATAAGAGTCTCTACATTGTGTAAGTAAGTACTGTGCATCACTGAAAAGCTTGGTATGCTAATGAATTTCATTAGGGTGGTTATGAATATCATTATTTCATATATCCAGATAATTACACACATTTAGACACTTCTTTTTTAAATCTTTTGACCAAAGGTGTCTGGATAATAGAGAAAGCACTGTAGAACTCAAGTAGTTCTCTCCTGTTATGACAATATACTTTAACTCTTTTAGTGTCAGCTATAAATCAGCCGAGTTATGGTTCTATGCATTCAACACAACGTAATGAAGGTAAAATCACAAGATATTTTGGCTTCTGTCTAAGAAATGCTATATCATTGCACAGATCAAATTAAATCACCGACGCAAGAAACTCAAGATGGTAGTAAGCGAACATCTTCAGGTGTCTATAGCCAACGCACCAGCCGGACAATTTCTACTATATCTGGTAGGCTTTAAATAAATTGACCCTTGTATGAAAAGGCAGGCCGATAAATATTGCAAAAAACATAGCATTATTATGTACACAAGACACGAATAAAATAATAATAGTAGAAGGAAAATGTTATGTTATGTTTTTTAACTAGATATTGATATGGTAATAATCAGTTGAAGAATAAAATGAATGTACTTGGTATGAAAGTGTAGGCTATAAACTGTCAGTGGAAACTAACTAATACTCTGTTAGCCTTTCTATCCAAATACAAATGCATTTCTTCTTTATTGTTAATAAAAAAAAGTATATTATCTTGAAGAGATTTCTAATAATCTGCCATTGAGTGAGTGCTAATAAATAATGAAAGGGTTTTGTATAATCCTAGCTACACAGCTAACTATCATAGTAATAATTAAGTTATTATCTCCTGAAATTTAATAATATATTGACTACATTTTTGCATTCAATGTCTATGGTGTAGTTGACTCCACCTATTAATCTCATTGCTTTGAAAATGTTTGTAGAATTGATCCAAGACTTCAAGCATTATAAGCCATCTAAATCCTGCAAAGTAGTTTTATTTATATCTCTGATACTGTTCATAATACTTTTACTCCTTCCTTGTTATTTCATCATCCAACGTATCGTAGAAAGCTTCTACACACCACAGAATGAAATATTAGCTATTACTGATGATGTCATAGATTGTGATTTGGCAAGTAAAATTCAAAAGAACTTCGTAGAAAGTGTGGAAATCACTCAAAAAGCAACTGATGAAAGCAACGACAACAGCAAAGGCCTGCCTACGAATATCGCATCTATTTCAAGAAAGAACTTGAATTATTTTAAAAATACATATACTGGGACTTCATTTACCAAAGTGTCAAAAGATACGAAGTATTTTATTATCCCAGACGGATATATCAATGAGCCAGTGTACCTGTGGAAGATGTCAAACATCAGTATCCAAGTGAACCTATCTGATTATACTGCTCTTCCACCAGCAAGACTAGTGGGCTACATCATCTATGGAGATGATAACTTGAATACTTTCGCTTCTAATCCATCTTCAACACCTAACTATGTCTATTCCTGAAATGTTCTAGACTGGAACCAACAAACCTACACTCAGAGTGTGGACAGAAATGGATATTACTTCATAGTTATTACAGTGCAAACAGAACACGACTTCACTTTGTCTGCTAAAGTAGATTTCAATTATTTCTACTTGAATGCTAGTGATTATGACTTGTCTAATGGCCGATATGTAGAAACTGTAGGCATTCCAGTAAGACAGAAGCTTGACTTCTATAACAATGACGTCATATTGTGCTTTGTGGGGACTTCCCCTTCTGACTACGACTCCATACATGTGATTCTCAATTACAAACTTCGCTTCTATTTTGTGTTTGTTGTTTCATTTGTGTCATATTGTGGGTTAATAATAATCACCATTCTTTTTGTTTTATTTCTTGCTTGCTTGAAGCTTGTTCGCAATAAAAATGCTTGCAAATCATGTGACTGTTTTAAATCTCACTTTAGTGATCATAAGAAAACTTACTTCTCTAGTCAAATCTTAAAATATTTTCATTAAATTTTTTAAAGATATGCATTTGTGTGAAATGAATATTTGAACTTTTTTAACAGTCTCACTAAGTAATCTATAATCTATAATACGCAATACGCTTGTGTGTCAGTAACGACGATGACGACGAAGACGGTGTGTGTATTCATGATAATTCATGAGCTTTGTATGCTTCGGTAAAGCGTCGATCATTTATGGTAGGTAAAGTATCGCCACAATTACTAGAACGTGCTGGTTACTTCTAAACAGCGAATGCAATTGACGATGGGAGCCGGCGTAGGTTTCAAAAAGCTGAGCCTCCAACTAGAATTTTTCATCTGCAGTATAAATTGAAAAAAAAAAACAGTATTTTCTGCTGCATTTTCAGTATTTTGAGCTACTTGAAGCAAGAACAGATTAAACTAGAACTATTTTTGACTAAGACATTTTTATAGTGTCTTTTTAAAAATTACCCATCTGAGTTTTAGCTATATGATGATGACAAAGCATTATTTACAGTTGTAATTTCCCAGAAGAAACATTTTATAGGTGTAGAATGAGTTGAATGAGACCAGTAATAAAGTATGAAAAGAATGACTACTAAAGATTAAACAGGAAATTAGCTAATGTACGATAGTTAAGTTTGGGACTACTTTTTGTAGGATAAATTGCGTTCCATAGTGTATGTCTTGGCCTTACTCAACAGTGCCTCCTCAAATTCGGTTGGTTCACAACAAGAGAGAGTGCTGTTCAAATGACATCCAATTAATGCAGACAAGGTTTCTGTGGAAAGTGATGATCTATATTCAGTTTTTATTCTTTGAACAAGACTGAACACTCGCTCACTGTCTGCATTAGACACAGGAGTAGATGTGAGTTGCAAGGCTAAAGTGGCAAGATTTTTGTACAGAAGGTTTCCCATTGGCGATTTCATCTTACTAATTAATATCCAGAAATTGATTGCATCACTGTCAATGCTAGGGTCAATAGTATCATCAATAGCAAACTCACGATATTCTAACTTCACCAGATATTTTTCAAATGTTATTGGAAAAAAGCTGTTCTTTGATTCAAGAAAAGCTAGAGTTGATAACATCTCAGACTTAAAATCAAATACTTTCAGAAGTTTCTTAACAAAAGCTGAATAGAAAGTTTTCACACCTACAGATTCACCTTCATTTTCTTCTTGATGAAGAATAAGAGCAGTGGTGTTGTCTCCAACAAACAGATCCCGCACTGGAAGATAATTGCACTCATCAGAATAATTTAACTGGGTCAAATCTTCAGAGTGGTGTTGTATAACCTCCTGTTTAATAAAAAAGAACCTTTTGGCTTCTCAAAATCTCTAAATATTCCTGTTCAGTCGAAGACTCTGTTCAGCGAAAGTCAGGAAATTCGGTTTTCCTCCGCCTGCTCCTTCGTAAAACCTCGAACCATTTGTGTAGGAACGCTCTCTATACTAGAGAGCTGGGGGTGCAGAACGGTTGAATCAGCCACTCAGTGCTTGTGCATAGTGCTGAGCGTCCCCGTGTGTGAGTGCTTGGCCTGGCTGGGCTTTCACAGTCAGCTCACGTCAAGGCAACCCCAAAGAGCCCCCACACTACCCACCTCTCTGAACTTCAGCTTTTTTTCTTGAGTCATGGAGCCCCCTCTTACTTTGTCTATCTCTCCTGCTTCTGAATTTCTGTCCTGAGAAACTTCTGTCTTTTATTTGAAAACTAACCCCCGCCTTTACTCGTCGATTCCACCCGCTTTTTAGTTATAATTAATCGCTCGCCTTTTTGCCTTCTCTTCCCTTACATTTTAAACCTACACCCCTTACCCCGCCGATTCCATCCCCTTTCAGTACGATTAATCGCCTTTTACCTTCTCTTCCGTACTTTCGCCTTCCTTTTTGATACCTACGCCGCCTTCCATCTTAGAAATAACCGGCACGTTCTACAGAATGTGACGACACTTTACCTACGGTGAAGAGACGATGCTTTACCAAACCATACTAAGCTCATGAATTATTCATGAATACCAAGATGTGATAGCTTATCCAGGGTGAGACCCAGAAAGGTAGAAGAATAGCTCAGATAGTTCAGAAAAAAAGAGAGTAGGAGAGGGAAACTTATGTAACCTCAATGGTAGAGAATGATAACTGAGTAAGATAACTTGTGCTACTGAATGATAACTGAGTAAGATAACTTGTGCTACTGAATGATAACTGAGTAAGATAACTTGTGCTACTGGCAGTAGCACAAGTTATCTTACTCAGTTATCATTCTCTACCATTGGTTAGTAACTGCATTCTTACTTTTGCGTGGCGGGGTACTTGCTAGTAGGTCTAGGCTGCTTATCATTATAAACCAATATCACCCAGAAGTCACTAAAGCAGGAAGTCTGTGTGTTACCCTCATTGTCTCTGCTCTGATGCAATGACCACCTAGTATTTGTGACACTTCCTTACCACCTCTGCTGCCTCAACAACTTCCCTTGATGCTTGGGTGGCAAAGAGCTATATGAAGGTGCAAAAGTGTAAGTGGAGGTGGCATCCCATACCAGCAAGCAGCCATGTTTCCAGGAGCCAAAGTAACTCTATCAGGTTTTTTTTTTAAGTGAGTACCAAATCAATCCCATAATGTTACTCGTTAATCGATTCTTTGATGTCAGTCGTGTAGGAAGATGTTTCGGTAAAGGTAGCTCCATATAAGCATGCTTTATGTGGTTAAAAATGACTTGTGTGATAAACACCACATGAAATATTATGGGGAAGCTCCAGCTCTCCTCCACCCCTCCCCCTCCCCCCTCCCCGCCCCCTTCCTACACCACTGGATGTATCGAATTACATTGACCGATATTCATTACAGTGGATGTTAAGCATTATGAAAGGGAGTCTAATCACTTTCATGCTACAATGGCAATTAAATGAAATAATTACTGAGCAATGAAGACAACCTCATGGCTGCCCTAGACTAGAAGGCATTAGGGTAGAGATTTTCCTCATAAAATTAGCTATCTAGCTACTTGTATCAAATATCAAAATAATTATTCCAGGGAGAAGTGCCAATTATTCTAAAATAGCTAATCCTTAACTTTATTTCTGTAATTAATATATTGCATGGAATTTTGTTTACAACTACCAACAACCTTTCCATAACTCTTCATCTAAGGCAATTATTAGTAATTATTAAGATAATTAGAGAAAATTTTAGGGAAAGACTGTAGCTAATGAGCTGGTCAATTGCTTATAACATTGCCACTACAATATCAGGAAAGTTTACAATTATTCTGTAATATGGTCATCATTAATGTCATATCCCCACTTCATGACTGACTTTAAACATCAAGACCTGATGAACCCAAAATATGGTAGTTCAATGGCTGCTCAGCGCATAACTATGAAATAATACATTACAACTCAAAAATTGCTAATTGGGTATACTTATTGTTACTAGTTCATTACATGTAATAATATGCAATGCTGTTTACAACATGACATCTAGCAATTAGAAGCATAGCTAAACGCTTCAAATTGTGTGACTACGAACTAATTGATCTATGAGAACTTCATTGCAAATGCACTGCTTTAAATTAAATTGGTTTTGAGTTGTAATTATGAACTACTTTCACTGACTGATTTAATTTGTCACTGAGTGGTAGACATGTATCAAAATGATAATAGAAAGTTTTACTCAAGTACTTTGCAAGCCTCACACTTTTATTTCTTCTATGTAGTATCAGGTCACCATCTCAATATATTATATTTAATACATGTACATGCCCTCTTTTTCCTCAACTCTGTACAAATAGCTAACACTTTCTTTGGCAATCTGTCATCTCCCATCCTTCCTAAATGACCCAACCACTGCAAATTCCTGTCCATCAACCACTAAAGACCAACTCATATCAAACCTCTCACTTAACATCCAGGAAGTTATCCTCTACTGCCACTGCTCGAAAATATTTACACACGCATTCACATATACACATTAATACTAGTGTATATGCATATAACATGAATGAGAAGTTTGCAGATGCAAGAAGCACAAGTAACTGTCTATTACTCATCTGGTGATCAAAATGCAATTTTACCCTAATAATTAGCATAATTATAGTTCAACATTTTGTAGTGAAAGGAAGATAAACATTGTACAGCTGGTAGAATAAATACACAGGTAACATCATTTTAGAATTATTACGACCTTGTTAATAGCTACAATTTAAAGCTGAACAGTTGACTATGTAAATCATTTCATGCTATTTTTTTCTACTAGGCACAAATTGAGGTGAAATTGGCAGAGTATTGCTAGAGGCCATACTTCAGTTCATAAAGTGTAGGAGAAGTTTATGTTTTAATTATAGCACTGAACGCATAACAATTGCAAGTGATATCGATCTGGATGCAACACTTATGTGATATACGCAAGACAACAGCTGTGATGCATTCCACCCAATATATTGGTTACATTCCCAACTAGGAGGAGTTAAATACACTTTCAACCAACCAAGACTGTATTTAACATGCTTTTCTGTTCATCACAGGATTTGTAAGTATCTCTTCTTATTCTTTTGCAATGAACTCCATAAGAAAGAAAGCGTTGAAGCTGGTGGCCAAGATTGTCACCTCCAATGTGTTTTGTTATGGTCTCATAGTTCTCTTGTGGATATATCTCATCATTCCATTCATAATTTATGGCATAATGTATTCAAACCAGGTAAGCAGCAGTTTAAAAACCATTAATATCCAGCACAACTTGCTGAAAAATATAGTAACTAATAATTGTCTTGTTAATTATTTGTGTCACAATTATTTTATGTAAATAGCTAAAAAAAAATTGTTTGTAATGATTTTAAGATTTTTCCAAGATAGTAATAGTGTTTTTTTCTCTGTCTTAACTGCCTATAATATTTAATTAAAACTTCTTAACTCAACGTTTCGACCACTTGCTGAAGTTGTGATCAATGAGGTTGAACTTTCTGTGGTGATTGGACACAGTATAAACATCCTGGAGAATGATTTA
>WLWI01002536.1_pt1 | contig 15768 bp, 6 predicted proteins | sample 6701501 | NCBI WGS metagenome assembly WLWI01 (sample SAMN12718690, study PRJNA515312) | sponge metagenome | isolation source: marine sponge | host: Mycale hentscheli | place: New Zealand: South Island, Marlborough, Capsize Point | collected 2014-11-01
TTAAACGCGCGTGCAAGTACCATTTTTCTCCTAAAAACATGGCCTTTTAGGCTTGACCCCACTTACTACAGCATTAACAAAGTCTTACTTGGGCTCCAAATTGTGAGAATATTCCTGCGAAATTCAAGTCCCAAAAAGTTGTTGTGACTGGTTACTAAGGCTTTGAAAACCCTTTACCAGACTTCATTTCAAAACTTCGTCGTTTTGGGGGGCTGCTAGTAGGTTGTCAAGTGCCACTGGTAGCCAGAATGACTAAGTAATAATATAGGAAGCCAGAAACAGCTGAGGTAAGTACGTAGTTCCGTATTTATTAGCTAAAATTAGAAAAATAACTGTGGCTATTATTTTTGTTAGAGCTGCGAGCTTGTTCACCAGTTACTGGTAATTGAGGTCGTCAGAATGGCTGAAATTGAATACTACAGAATTTACCACTGTCAGAATACCTTATAACAATGCTGAGGAAGCTACCACTACTAGAGGGAAACTGAGGTAAGTACTTTATTCCATATTTGTAAGTTAAAATTACAAAAATAACTCTGGCCTTTCTTTTTTGTAGTAGAGAATTTGTTGTCAAGAGAGACTGGTAATTCAGATAGTCAGAATGGCTTCAATTTGATACTACAGACTACAGAAGTTACTACTACTCAAGAAAATGAGGTAAGAAAGTAATTTTATATTTGTTTGCTAAAATTAATAGTCTTTTGTTTTGTAGCTGAGAGCTTGTCAAAAATATACTGATAATTCAGATGGTCAAAACAGCTTAAATTTGTAACTACAGAAGTTACCAATACTCAGGGAATTGAGGCAAGTAGTAATTTCATATTTGTTGGCTAATATTACAAAAAATAATACTGGCCTATTTATTTTGTAGCTGAGAGCATGTTCAAGAGTTATTGGTACTTGAGGTAGTCAGAATTTTAAGTTTGATACTACAGAAGTTACCATTGTAATTTGGTATTTGTGTTTTCTAAAATTAATGGTCAACAGCTATTATACTTTTCTGCATGAATTAAGCTAAAATATAAATTATGTAGTAACAATACTGTAGTTTTAACTAGGCAGGCTCGCTCGATATTTGTGCTCAAGCACACCACTAGTTTATATGTTTGGACATACGTATGTCATTTTGTACTTTGACCCTCTCGTATTTTCGAGTTAGCTCAACGTTCAACCCCATCCCAAACATCACTAAACAGTATCCTTCGGTTTAACAATCATTACCTGTATCATCCTAGAAATTGAATTATTTACCGCTTTGAATTTTTTGCAGGTGCAGGTTAAACTCAAACTTACTGGAGTTCCATTTCTATTCGAGTTAGTGGCGTTGATAAGTTAATACACTATTTGTCATAGTTATAAGCCCTACGCAACAGTATTTACTTGAAAATTCATTGTCCACTAGACTTACCACAAAGGTAAGTCTTGCGTAAGTATGTTCAGTTATGTGAAAGTATTGTGCGTTACAACAGTTACTAAGAATATCCCAAAGAAAAAGTTTAAAGAACGTGACTTGTTTTTTGTTTCAATTCAAACAGTTGCTGGGAGTGGTTACTATGGCATTGAATGCCTTTACCATATAATACGTAATTTAAAAACTCGACTTTTTTTTAGTAGCTTGAATGTTAGAAGGTAAAACCAAACGTTTAACAATAGTGTAGTATTAGGCTCGCTCGCCATTTGTGCTCAAGCACACCACTAGTACAGTCACTTTGCGTATTGCTTGACCACATATCAACGCTCGCGCTATAATTTTGGGCATGCTCACAACTTAGCATCTAGGGTCTGGGAGTGATTTCTACACTGTGAAGTAACTGTTCACTACTCCGCCATGTACGTGGGAGAGTGTGAGAATTCGATTATTCGGAGACAATTTTATCTCCGCTATTGTTCGGAGTGTATGCCCTTCCCGCAGGCTCTAGGGTACACTCTAGGTAAACCCATGGAAAGTGGTACTTTTGCTAAGGTTAAAGCTACCTGGTCGCCTTTTCAAAGTACAATGGTGAGACAATGTGTTTTGTTAGCTAAAAAATAGTTCTTATTAATCAAACTTTTACATTCAGATTGCCTTGAAAATAGTGAAGAATGCTGAGGTGACTAGATTGAGTTGGACAAGTTCCTTGCAAAGGAGATTGCTGTTCTCAAAAAAAAATTCCCATCCCAACATTCTGGATATCTACCAGATTGTAGAGACCGATGAGAAGTGCTTCAATGCATATGAACTGGCAGAGAATGGGACACTAATGCAGTACATGAACTTAAGGGTTCTCCTTCCTGAACAGGAAGTTCGCTTCATTTTCCGCCTAATGTGTGAAGGTCTGTCCTATTGCCATTCTTTAGGAATTTCTCATCGAGACCTAAAGAGATGGAGAATGTCTTCTTCACAAAACATATGGACATAAAAATTGGAGGTAAGTTTATTGTTTGTTTTTATTCCATTGATCAGTCATTAGTTTTTTTTTTGTTTTTTTAATATAGATTTTGGTTTGGCTCTGGACTCACAGCATCAGATAAGTGAGACCTGCAGTGGATCATTGTGCTCCAGAAGTTATCTTAGGATGCCAGTACAATGCGCTATCAAAGCAGATTTATGGAGCCTGTAAGTATTTTAATACACTTACGAAATATGTATATTATTATCACACTACAGCCAACATTTTAATATAATACATTTTGTAATTAGGGGTGTGGTTCTCTATGCCATGGTAAGCAGTCGGCTGCCCTTTGGAAAAGACTGTAACTACCGTAAACTTCACCTTGATAGCCACCTTTCAGAGAGTAAGTGAAATTCACACATTTCTGAAGGCTATTTATAATAAAAAATTATTATTCCTATAGACCTTCAAAATGTACTTCAAGCACTTCTGAATGTTGATGTTCCATTCCGTCCATTCATTACAGAAGTGCAGACTTGGAAGTGGGTGACGGCCTATCCCTCCACTCGACCAACTTGGAGGGAAAATGATGCCAAATACACAGTAGAGAAATGTCTCCCTTCCTTTCTCCACACCATCAAGACTGAATATTTGAGCCAGCCAAACACACTTTCCCAAGTCAATGATAACCAGCACAAGGCAGAAGAGGTCATGACTTTCTACCCAGCAAGCGAAAACCAGCAAGAATCTGCTATGCCGGAAGACATTGAAGTACCTAAGTCTGGTTCCTATGGTGCAGAAACTGTGCCTCATATTGAGAGTGATGAAGAGGAGCCAAATGACACTGGTGTGTCTGATGATGGAGAATCAGAATTGGGTTCTTGCTATGAACTACCTACAGGAGAAGAAGAGTGTGTTGAAGCTGAGTCATTGCCATCTACTGAAGAGGTATATTTTACTTCAGTTTCAACGCTTATTTCTAACCCTCCTCTTCATCATGATCTTTGAAAAGTCACTTTGTTGCTCAGTTAGAGCAAAATATAGCCAGTTTGCTGCCTTCATGAGATGATTAAAGCATCATTTATAACATTAAAATACATTATTCACAATATAGAAAGTATTATTTTACTATCAACAGTAATATTTTAATAAAAATGACAATTTGAGTTTACTTGTGATACTTAAAAAAAGCTAATACAATGATTGCCAGAATTTGTAACAATTCAACTAATTGGCTATTTTAAACAATAGCTATTAAATGATGTAGAATATTTTTATAATTCAGTAAGTTTTGCCTCATCTCCATTAAAATAAGTTATAGTTAAAGCATGAGCGCTTAGTTTCTAGTCGATTTATTGCACGACAGCCCGAGGGCCGTAGGCCCGAGGACTGAGTGCGATAAATGTACTAGGCACTAAGCGCTCATGCTTTAACTAGTTTAAATACCGGGCAAGTGTTATTGCACACTTGCCAAGTTATTACACCTGACAACAATATAGCAACGGTATTTAATATTGCATTACAACACGCACATTCACTCATAAAATTTCTATATAATAATTTGGTTATTTCTTCATCTTATTACATCATTTTAAGAGAATATATTTCCTTATAACTCATGTTAAATAACTAGTCTCTTAGTCTCTTCATTCTCTCCTGGTCTCTTTAGTCTCTAGTCTCTTTAGTCTCTGTCTCTTCTAGTCTTTTAGTCTCTTCTAGTCTCTTTAGTCTTTTCTAGTCTCTAATAGTCTCTTTTTGAGTCTTTTCCTAATTTACACTTAGAGATGCCTGATAACAAAATATATATATATAAGGATCTGGCACCCCATATGCACCTCTGATTGCCTCTGCCTAGATGTAGCCTCCAGCTCATACTTCACCGCCCAGAACTCGCACGCATTTCTTTCACTGCCAAACCAAACTTAGCTACCCTCGTGAGACTTCTGGCAACACCCTGAAGCAATCTTTACCAAAAGGTCGTCAATTTCATAGTGTCGTGATGTCAGCAAGCATCGTTCGCAAGCTAAGTCACCCGATGCTTTCGCGATACTTTACAGCTGGAATTCATCGTTTCTACTTCCTCTCCTCTTTCGCTGATAAAAAAACTTCAATAATCACCTTAGTGAGTTATCTACATGTGTACATTCTATCTTGTGCTTTAGTTATACTGTTATTACCTATTGGAATGATGTACAAGTAATGACAACTACAAAGAGGAGACAATGTCAATTCTCATTCACTACAAAATCATTCATTCAGTGACAAAAATCCAATCAAAATTTAATGAGTCAATCTTGCGACAATTCCTGGGTACTGGAACATTGTGGTAAATCTTGCTGAGGTGTAACATCAGTCTCTTCATTTATGTCATCCAGACTGGCTGCTGGTGATGGTGTGGGAGAATCAGGCAATGGGAGCAATGAATACAAATCCCTCAGCTGTCCCAGACTGCTCTCTCTCAACAGCATCTCTCTCTTTTGAGCACTTTCTCTTCTTGAAGTTGGACGATAATCCAGAAGTGACAAATTCTCTGAGCCTACAATGGAGGACATATTCCGAAACTGAGCCGAGAACAGAACATACTCATCAATAGTTTGAGAGCCTGAATCCTTGGTGAGTGGTTTGAAGAATGCATGCAGCTGCTGCTGATCTGTTGAGCCACTTACAGATGTTTTCGGAGAATATCGAGTAAAGCTCAAACTAGGGACTTGAAGCTGACGTCCTACAAAAAAAATCATTAATGCTAAGTGAATTGAAGATTCAATATTCATAAATAGTATATGGGATGGTTCATAGCATGTATATTGAGAGCACTGTACTGTACTGTTGACTCACCAGTGACAATATCACTTGAAAGTTCATATGATTCCTTTCTGTCGTCAAAAGAGCCATGTCGGCTTCCAGATCCCCTTTTGTCAAAGGAGCTTCTTTTACTGGGAAACATTTGCTCTATTGAAAATCTTGTTAAAGATTGACCAGCTGGACTGACAGAGACCCTGCGCATGTCCAATTTTTCTCCAATGACTTGGTTGTTTATGGGTGCATCAATTAATTCTTCTTGACTAGCATAACATGATGGCACAAAGATTGCCAAAAGCTTTGGAAAAAAGAAGCAGCCAATGGCTGTGGTTGAAGAAATCATAAGCCCAAGGACAATTGAGGAAGATAGGAATATAGTTCCAAATCTTGCGGCGCCGAAGTAACTTGGAACGAAGGCAAGCCAAATGATCAATGTTGAATATAAGGTAACGTTGATAAATTTGGATTCATTGTAATTTTGAGGAATGTGCCTGGACTTATAAGCATGGATACAGCACAAAACAAGCAACACTAAATTGTAGCCCAGCGTTATGGGCAGAAAAGTGTATGATGTTTCCTTACACTTCAGCTCTGCTTCAAAGCCAGTATAAACAATGACAGTGCCGGGGTGCAGCAGTGCCAGCCAAATTGCCGATATCGCCACTTGAACTGACAGAAGCAGGAACGTAAACACTAGCTGGCTTTGAGGGCTGATGAGTGCAGGCTTCTGGGTGGTTTTTCTAAGTCGATTAAAGATTCTGTAGATGCGATTGCTCCTCACAAGAATAGCACTGTAGCATAGAGAAAGGCTGATACCCACTCCAATTCTCCGAATAATACATGTAAAAACTGACGGCTTCAGAATGAAAAAAAATGGGAGAATGTCGCAAAGAAGTATTCCAGTGAGCAAAACAGCACTTAATTCGCGGCTAGAAGCCACAACTATTTCATGTTTTCTCCACCGTATAAATGTAGCCATGGTTGCAATAGTGATGGCTGTAAGAATTAATGAAAATATTGTTACCGTAACCCCAAACCAATCATGCCATGTCAAGTAGGTGGGTATTATGACCTCACACTGAGTTTTTTGTGCATCGGGCTTCCACCCAAGGGGGCAGGGATAACAAGCACTTCCATTGCTGACTAAAATAGGACTAGGACAAGGCTTACAAGTCCAGCAGCAGTCTGGCTGATCAGGAACAGCTTCTGGAAAGTCTCCTCCTTTGCATGGGTGACTGCAGATTGACTGAGGGGAATCTACTGCACTTGTTGACCATTCTATAGGTCTGTAGAAATCTAATCCTTGGGTATGAAGCCACAAGCCCACTGTCTCGTAGTAGTAACCCTTGGGACCGTTTTCCTTTAAATTCTTGACCAAAAAATCTCCTTCTTCATCCCCACTACTGTCGAAAGCTATTGTGTCACTAGAAGCTCCACTAAAAGTTATATTGTGGAGATAGTTCAGCAGTATTCCATAGTGGATCACAACTGTTTCCTGATTGCGTAGAATAATCTGGGGGCAAGGCCATTTCCCATGACATAAATTGCTTATCATGTTATGTATAGCATGTGCAAAGGCGTACACAGCATCAATAGTGAATGTGACCTTGCTGTTCTGCTTGTAGCCTCCTGCACTCGATATAGCTTCATTGGCTGGATCACATTCTCGTTTGTGGCTTCCACTAAAGCTACAGTTAAAGAAGAATTCCCAATACTCTCGGAGCCAAGGGTTAGAGGAATAGTTCAGAGGGTTGAGGGACTCAAAGTAACGATCAAAGGATTTACTCAGAAAAGCCTTGGGTGTAATGCTCAACATTCCTTTGGCTACTTCATGAAGGTCAGATGTAAGCTGATCACCCCAGGCATCACTACCTATCCAAGTAATTCTGTTGGCAAAACTTTTGTCTACTGCAACCTTTCTTTTTACAGCTTTAAGTACCCCAGTCGCTGTAGAAAGTTGCCCAAAGATGATCACAACTGTTGAGTTTTTTGACCATTCACTATCTATATTTTGCACGACTTCATCAAAAATCTTTTTATCAGTTGTCCCTGGTAATATCTTTGTACTCGAGGCGATGCATATTTTTGAGTTATTGTCTGATTCCAGCTCATCTAATACAGCTCTTATCCCTTCGTTGCCATAAGCATCATCAGAATAGATAGTATGAACAAAAGTCCAGTTAAATGTTTTAATAATGTCAGCCATGGCCCTGGCCTGAAGAGAATCAGGTGGAACCGTTCGGAAAAAATACTCAAACCTTGTTTTGTCACTGAGCACTTTAGCAGTGGAGGCATAGCTGATCTGAGGCACATTAAACAGTCTCATTAAGTTAGCCACTGCTATGGAAACACTGCTAGAGGCGGCTCCTACCACTCCTGATATGTTATGGCTTATTACAAATGGGAGGCTTTCTTCCAAAGCTTTGTTGACTAGCACACAAGTATCTCGTATCTCAAAGGCTAAGGTAATGTCCGGAAGGATGTCAGGAGAAGCATTTATCGTACGAGTAGCAAATACCATAGCTTCTTGTCTTTGGAATCCCAGATCTAGAATCTCACCACAAGTTCCATTCTGGTTCTTGTGAACAGGAAACAGCCCTCCCAGGAGAATTACAGGCTTAGGGGGAACAATTGAAGCAACCATGTCATCTTTGTAGATTGGAGGATGACTCCCATTCACTAACAAGCAGACCTCAATCACTAAAATGCGAAATAGCAAAGATTTGGGCATGATGATTATTTCACAATAGTTCCCAGAGGCATCAACTTGAAAGAGAAGAAGTAGACTATAGCCAGATCAAATAAGACGATGCAGTATCCTCCAGTTTGATTCAGTGCAATATAGCTGTCAGTGATTGCATAACTCCAATAATCAATTCTCACACTTGCTGGTTAACAATTCAACTATTAATAGCTGCTAGCAATTAACAGATTTGTACTTTCCACAAGGTGAGCATTCCATGTTCTGTTATGATCACTATTGTTTATGTTTGAATAGACATTATTATTATTATTATTATTATTATTATTATTATTATTATTATTATTATTATTATTATTATTATTATTATCATTATTATTATTATGTATTACTAGATATTTTGGCCAACCAACAGTATGTAAGTAAGGTAAGTTATTTTTTAATTTCTATAGGAAATATAGATACTATGTACTCAGAAATAGAATATTTCATCCGATTGTATCGTTCTTGGCAAAATTAAAATATATATACACTGAATTGGATGTAAATATATATATATATATTATACATTGGATATTTTCCTTGAGTATTTACATATCACAGGAGCGTTCAATCAATAATGTCCTATAGAATGCTCCAATGTACCCGTGCTTAGTCTGTACAAGTGAAATTTTAGAAGTATGGTGGAGTTACCTCTGAACGACAGGACTTCTTATTAGAAATGGGGAAGAATACAAACCTGGTAGCTTATCTTCTCTAACAAGAAGCTTGGATAGGCACATACGTGATTCAAGAAAAGAGTATTGCATTTTGACTGACAAAGGTGTTGCCAAACATTAAGTAAAGAGGAAAATGTTAAGAAGATGAGATAAAGGTGTTGTTGGAAAATATCCAATGTATAATAAGCAATTTATTACAATCATCGCACTATATATATGTATATATATTATATATTATATATAATAATAGCACATTTTCTTGCTTTTTAACAGCCAATAATATTGTTAATAAAAACTTAACCCGACGTTTCAACTTTTTGCCAAAGTCCTCTTCAGGGGTCAACTGAAGAGGACTTCAGCAAGATGTCAAAACATTGGAGTAAGATATTATTGGCTATAAAAACGAGAAAATTTGATATTATTATAATTATTTCAGCCGAGAATGACTGAATTATATATATATATATACACACACACACATATATTATATAATATATACTTTTTGAGGGGCACAGTGACACAGTTAGGTGTAGTTGTTTTTATTAGTTGGTTTTTGTTGGACTACACAAAACTCTATTACACTGAATCAGGAAGATACTTCATCATCTTATTTGACCTGGCTGTGGTATATTTAATCTCTTCTAAGTTAATTTGTTAACCTTCCAGCGCGCATGCGCGAGAGGGTTATAGTAGTTATCCTGTCTGTTTGTCTGTTTGTCTGTCTGTCACGCTCTGATTTAGAAGATTACTGACAATTAACCGTTGATTACTCAGAATGAAGATTTAGGACCTCTTATTGTGCTACTTTTTTTAATTTCAGGCTAATTGTTGAGAATTCAGGAAGCTTTCAACTCTGTGTAGGTACCAGCTTTTATGGGTAACGCCCCTTTAGCGTCGTGTCATAATCACGTGAGCAAATATTTCTTGAAGAGGTGAAGTTTCATGTTGAAAATGTATAGCGGTGAGTGTTTCTGGCTAGTTTAGTTTCTTCTCTTATGAAGACAGAGTTTCCATGTACCATTTTCATTGCTCGAGCTATATTGATGCCTCACTAAAATAGCTAACAGGTTGCTTGTTCTTTTTGAAGGAGATTATATTGTAATAGCAACATGTGTAGTCCAACAAGAACTAACTAAGTAAATACAACTTATTTTCATTTGGTACCAGAGAATATTATCACGAGTCTGTTGACTAAGCATTTATGTGAGTACCATGGCACGAGCGTAAGTATGGCCAATCAGACGAGTGATGTTTACCAGCAGTATCAAATGAATAATAAAATGATTATGTACTTTAGGCACCATTTTCCATATCACCTGTGTTTTTGGTTATTACGTTGGGTTATTACGTTGGGCCCCTAGTTACAGCTTGCTTATTGTGAGCAATACACACTATAAATGTATTTTTCATTTGATAGTAAAGTACGCCACTCTCATCTCATTGGTCACATTTACGCTCGTGCCTGCAGTACTCACATGAATACTAAACCAACAGACTCATGATATTCTCAAGTATCAAATGAATAATATTATGGTACATTACTGAATGTATTGGAAATAATAGAAACTTACTTGTAATCTACAAGATATATCCCTGCCATCATCTGTTTAAGGGAAAAATTATACTAATGAGGGGATTGACTCCAGCTTGAAATATACCTTAATTGTTATTGGTACCTAATCGTAAAAAAAAAGTGTTTATGAAACAAAATGTAGTTACATTTGCAGTATCATAGAACAGTATTAAACACAAAGTCCAATTACTGTATGTGTGTGAGAAGGGATGATCACAGGGTGCTCACAATACACCTAAGTTCCACGATACAGACTGCTAGTTGAGAAAGGTTTAACACTATAACATTGCGTCCATGCTAATATGTGCTTATTAAGAAGGTGTAAACTACCTTATTATCAGCCTGGATATATACTTGTTTATAACTTGGTGATAATTGGTGTGATTGAATAGTTTCACATACGATTTCTCACTTTGCCATATAAAATTCTGTACTGCAATTAAACACAAGGACTACTTACTGAACATCAATAGTTGACTAGATCTCACATTTCATACCAGAATAAGAAATAGCATCGGAGCCTAAACAAAGAGGATGACAATATTAAATACATAACAACACATTCAATTGACGCTAAAATGACATTTTCAACTATTGAATGTTAAAAAAAAATGGCTTCATAACCCAATGAACTGTGCAATGACTCCGTATTTAGCAGCTGCTTCAAATATTCTGAGTAATAAACTACAATGGCCACTTTAAGTTTAGCTGTAGATATTTGGCTTAGAGAAAATATATACTACAATGTTATTTGTGGTTATATATTCCTCTATCCTCTTCCATGAGCCACACTATAGTAATCTACAGGCAAGAAATTACTTATGCTCTGTTATATGGCTGTCCTACGAGTGATTGTGGTAGTCAACTAGAATGGTGTAACCCACAGCTTGTTTTGCTAATGTACATAATAAAGACTGTATAAAGTTATTAATAGCCGTCTCACTCTAAAAGTTTACGGTCGGATGTAATATGACCTTACAATGTTAATTGTAAGTTTATCTCGCTCAGATTTAGAGTTGGCCCTTGTGGTGTGCATTTTTTAGATTAAGTCATGTCATATATTTCCTGTAACTTAATAATGGATGAGATACTTGTTTAGCTTCATACTAACCTTGGCACTGTGACTTCCCCTTTGGGAAATTATCTCAAAATGAAACCTATGTGATCAGCTTCAATTGTCACACACACCAGGACATCCCCCCATTGCATTCCTGTGTGGCAGCAACTAACTACCAATTTATGTTACAGCTCAAAGGTGGACAAATTTTGAAATGACTTCATGCTGATGATAATGCCAAGGGGAATCTCGCCTAACATAGAGCACAGACTAAACAACTTAACAGAGGAATTCTTAATAGCATTATACAAGCATATAATTTGTACAAAAAATAATTGAACCTACTTTCAGATTCAGTTAGTTTTCCGTTTTACTCTCTTATAAATGCACACATTCATCAAAGCCACACTAACATCCTAGTACTTGTAGGGATTGATGACAAAACGCCGTGGACTTTTGTATGATTTCTTAAGTATGCTTGCCTGGATAGTGCACTTAATCTCACATACTACTAGTCTCATATAATATACACATTTTATAATAATGTGTATTAAAAACACAAATATGAATTAACATAAGAAAGGAATGATTGACTCCTATTTTTGGATATTCATGACTCTTACCTAATTATTTTTGGTGTGTGTGTGCAAGTGCTGTTACTATACAAACTGTTTAAATCACTAGATAATTTGTGAAACCATACATGGAAGTTTAATTTCCCTTATCTTGGATACTCGTACAAATTATGGTCACAGTGGGTTATCACACATTCTGAGAGTAGTACTGCCATTATCAGAAGAACTTTTGAACCTAAAAGCTATTTCAGTTGTTAAGTCCTAGCTGATGGTTTGATAGCTGGTCAGTTATAGCTATGCTTATATTCAAAGTAGTGCTGATCAGCCAGTGTCTGCTGCAGCTCCTAGTCTGTCAGCAGACAGATCTGGTGTACCAGTCACAGAGTGTTGGTGGTACCAGTGATGTGGTGCTGCTTGGAGGACTCTTTGCAGTGCATAGCAACTTTGATGGAAGTGTTTGCACAGGACTCACTGAGCCATCAGTGCAGCGAGTGGAGTCCATGGCTTATGCTATCAATGAAATTAACAGCAGGACTGACCTGCTCCCTAATATAACTCTGGCTTTCAGGATTAGAGATACTTGTGGAAGTTCCAGGTATGGCTTGGATGAGGCCTTCCATTTTGTCCAGGCTACTACAAGGGAAGAGGCATGCAGTACTAACAGGACTACAGTGTCCATGTCGGGCATGGTTGGGGCTCAGTTCAGCAGAGTGTCTATCAATGTTGCCAACTTGCTCAGACTTCACCGCATCCCTCAGATCAGCTACATTTCTACAGCAGACGTTCTAGGAGACAGGAGCAGGTTTGAGTACTTCTTCAGGACCATTCCTCCGGACAGTCTTCAGGCTAGAGCCATAGCGGACATTATTTTGAAGTTTGACTGGACATTTGTGTATGCCCTGTACTCTAATGATGCATATGGCAGAGATGGGATAGCAGCTGTAGAGACATTCTTAAGCATGAACAATAGAACCTGCATAGCAGTAAAAATTGCACTACCCATCACCGACCTTCCAGAATCAGCGTATGACAATGCCATTAAACAGATGAGTCAAAACTTCATTAAACATGCCTCAGTGGCCATTGTGTTTGGCCAACTCAAGACAGCAGTTGGCATTATGAGAGCTGCAAGGAAGGCTAGAGAAAATGGTACTACTGGACTGGATAACATGACCTGGATCGGGACAGATACCTGGGGAGATACACTGCCAGAAGAGTACAGGAGAGATGCAGGAGGAATACTCAGTGTCTTACCAAGAGCCAGCCAAGACAAGTCCTTTGACGACCATTATATTTCACTCACTCCGAGAAACACTTCAAATCCTTGGTTTCATGAGCTGTGGGAGCAAACGTTCAACTGTTCACTTGCTCCTAACAGTTCTTGTATCAGCGATAACATGTTGGACAGGACAGCACATGTGCAAGCAAGCCAACTCACACTTGTGACTGATGCAGTGTATGCATTTGCTCATGCCATACACATTTTAGTGGGAAACTATTGCATAAACGGGATTCTCTGTAATGAAATTCTCGAAGACAGATTACTAGGTAGAGCAATAAATGGAGAGCTTCTACGAGAGTCATTTTACAGTGTTAACTTTACTGGACCCTCTAGAAACAAGATCACATTTAACAGGACGCAAGAGACGGGTGCCTTCTTTATAAAAAATTTGCAGTATAATGATACAACTAATAACTACAGCTTTGAAATTGTCGGTAGCTGGGACAATGGATTAGAGATAACAGAACCTATTCAGTGGGTCACTGGAGATGAAGTTCCAAGGTCTATTTGCAGTGAACCTTGTGATATTGGTTATGAGCAAATCTCCAGAGCTGAGTCACGTTGCTGCTGGATATGCTCACTCTGCTCTAGTAGAGAAATCAGCGACGGAGAAACCTGCCAAAGCTGTCAAGCCAGAGATATGCCTAATTCTAATAAAAGTGCATGCATCCCTATTCCCATAACTCATCTGGAGATCTCTCACTCATGGCCGATTGCTCTGCTCATCTTTTCAAGCATTGGTCTTCTGATGACCGTATGTGTTATAATATTGTTTCTTGTGTGCTACAAAAACAAAATCGTCAAGGCATCAAGCAGAGAAATCAGCAGCATATTGCTGGCAGGGTTGATCCTTTGCTATATTATGCCTTTCATGTTTGTCATCAAGCCATCAGCAGCTTCATGTGCCATCAGACGATTTGGGGTAGGCTTCAGCTTTGCCATGTGCTTCAGCGCACTATTAGTGAAGACCAACCGAATATATCGCATATTTAGCCAGGCATCTAAAGCTTCAACAAAGCCTCCTCGTTTCATCAGTCCTCTTTCTCAGGTTATACTGGCCTTCATGCTAATATTTGTCCAGGTTGTCATAGCCACCATATGGTTGGCAGTTGTCCCTCCCTCAACTAGTGTTATATACAGAGCCACAAGCGCAGAACTGATATGTTCAGAAAAACCAGTCAACTACCTGATCGTTTCGCTCATCTACAACTTCATTCTCCTCATGCTTAGCACTGTTTATGCCTTTCTTTCCAGAAAAGTTCCTGCAAATTTCAATGAGGCAAAATATATTAACATTACCCTGTACACTTTGATCATTATTTGGCTTGCGTTTATCCCAATATACGCCACCACTCTACAGTTTGGAGCTATTTATCAGACGACATCCTTCATAATTGCAATCATTCTTAGTGCTTTTACTACACTAGTTTGCATCTTCGTGCCAAAATTATATTTGATGGCCTCTCAATTGAGAAAGAAGGACACGACTACTCATGCTAATGGTTCCTCGCATAATGCGACCTCGTCTCTCAATGCAAGCGTATCACTCAATGCAAGTGGATCTTACAGTGTTAGTACATCATACAATGCCAAGCGCAAGGACTCCGCTCTCAAAAAGTAGACGTTACATATTCTCTTGTGTGTACTGTGACATGTAGACAACTTTTTAGAATCCATGCATATATCATCCCCCTGCCCCAAATCATTGCAGTTAAATAATTCAAAAGTGTGGTAGTAGCTATTGTATATATATATTGTGAGCAATAACATTAATTTTACTATGGCAACAATTATAAATTATATACGACACAATAATAATGATCTAAATTGTTGTGTAATTGAGTAGGGGCATTTGAAAAAAAAAAGTGGATTGTCAGAGCCAAGGGAATGTATTTGCTGACCTAAACATTAAATGAAGACTGTTTACAACTATATGTTGTTTACAAACTATGTCCAAAAAACCCCTCAGTTGGGGTCAGTTTAGAGTCAAGTGAGAAGACAACTTCACAAAGATCCAGCCACTTCTCATTCATGAAGAATCACTTCACTATGTATATCTACAAACATCCCAAGCCTTTCTCTTATCTTCCTTTTGCCTTTAACATAATCTTTTCATCAGTTTTGCACTAAACTAAACTTCCATAGCTACATGCATAGCTAGTCTGGCATCAAAAGATTCCTTACCCAGTCATTTATGCTGAATGAAAGATGGTTCGCTGTCCTATTTGATGATGAGGAAACGCTAGATTCAGCCTAACCTACTTTCAATTTCATACCCCTCAACAATTGGTAAAGGGTATGTAATTGTTCCAATCTAAATACAGTTGTTTATCACAATATTAGTACCAGTGTTGTTTACAAACTATATCCAAAACCCCTCAGTTTGAAGTATTTTACTTTTGGTAAGAAAACTCTAACTAAGCTGTAGAAAACAAGAAGAAAAAAAACTGCCAGTAGATTGGATGACAAACTTAGCAATTTTATCGTAACCAATTTACCTTGAATCGTGCAATTATTAATTTATTGAAAACATAATTGCCATGAAGTAAACATTTTAATCAAAATATAATACTTTATCTATATAAGATTTCGGGGGGGGGGGGGGGGGGGGGGGGGGGGGGAGGAAAAAAAAAATAAGAAAAAAAAAAAAGGGTTTTGGGGAGAATGAAGGAAAAAAAAAAAAAAATATA
>WLWI01002537.1_pt1 | contig 15759 bp, 20 predicted proteins | sample 6701501 | NCBI WGS metagenome assembly WLWI01 (sample SAMN12718690, study PRJNA515312) | sponge metagenome | isolation source: marine sponge | host: Mycale hentscheli | place: New Zealand: South Island, Marlborough, Capsize Point | collected 2014-11-01
CAAGAACAGACTTGTAAAAGCTTTTGAACTGTTCTTTTCCCAGTTCCTCAATTGTACGGACAGTCTCAACTACGGAATCATTCAAGACGTTTCCTGTGTCCAATGCTAAGAGCTCTCCAGATTGATCTAAAAAGGGATTGCCCATATCTTTTATAGCCTCCACCAAAGAAAGAATGTGTAATTTGAAAGTCTTCTGTGTTGAAAGGCCTTCATCATGGTGAACACATGCCTCTTCTTTTTCAATCACAAATTGCTCTTCAAGTTCTTGAATGAGCCTTGCTTGCTCAGGCCCAGCCAATAGCCACTTTCTGAAAGCTGAAGGGTTTTGTGCGAGTCCCACAGCCCCACCAGACCCTTTGACTATCGCATTATTTTGCTCATGAGCCTGATCAATGGGCATTGCAGAGAAGCGGTTCTTAGTTTTGTGAACCACCCAATGGCCATATTCATGAAATTCATTATGAATTGATGTGGGCAAGTTCTCCATATCACAAATGTGAACAGGCATCCAGCGAGCATAGTGATAGTGATCTAGTGCGAAAAACCAGGGGACAATTTCCTTAAGCGAATCAAGGTAGAGAGGGAAACTTTTCTCTCGGTGAGCCCTAACAAAAACATGGCCAATGAGCTCGAGGCTGAATATAGTATCCCAGTAATGAAACGTAGTCCACTACCCTTCATCATTCTCTCTCTCCAAGCCTGTTTGGACAATAATCCATCTGTGCTTGTATATGCCTCTTCTTGGAGCTTGGCTAAAGCTACAGCACTGACTTGGTGAGCAACCTTGTCCTCATAAGATGGGAAGCTTTAAAAAAGCTGTCAACAGTGCCAGATGAAGCTACACCAGCTTGAATGATTGCAGCTGCCCATCCAGAGCCTTCAAGGTAATGGCCAAAAGTACAGCCTGGGCCGCCTATCATGCTGCTCATTGCGACATTGATAATTCTGCTGTCCCAGCCATTACACATCAGGGACTGTAACACTTTCTTTCTTGAGAACAACTGCTGGAACTGTAGTATAGCTCTCAGGTAACTGATTACATCTTGCTGTTGTCAACAAATCTACAGTAACTTGAGGAGTTCCTGTGTTCAGCTTGCTAGGAAACTGAAAAAGACTTACTCCTGTACCGTGGAAGGAGTCTTTGGCAGTTGTACTGGAGGGGTTATGGTCTTGGTCTAAATTATCTAAGGCACCGACAGTAAATAGACCCTGTCTCTCTCAATTGTCTGGGGCATACCAGACCATTCTCACTTGCTTGCTCGCATATATGTCTTTCAAGTTCTAAAATTCTATCATAACTGACAGAAAGATCCAACTGATACAGCTCCAAGTTGAACAGTATAGCCTGGGAAATAGTTAGAGCATTCTGTGATTCTACTGAATCTTGGTCTGTATTGCTGGATCCATTAAGTAACATGGAAACTAGATATTTAAGGTTTGTTGGCACAGAATCTTGCTGGCAGTGGGGGGGGAATGAGCCAGAAAATTGAAAGCAATTTGAGTTCTGTATGTCTTCACGAACAATATTAGCAGCCTTTGAAAGAACTAACGCATCATCTTCATAGTTACAGTTGTATGCTTGCTTCAAGATCTGCTGCATTCCTTTCTCAAAAACAAGAATTGTTGTTTCTGTCACTCTGACCTTGAGCCTCAGGAAAATGTTCGAGAATTTGCTCTTTAAAACGAACCTTATTAACTTCTTTAGAAATACCAAAATCTTTTAAGCGACTTTCATAGAGAAATCGCAGTTCAGAAAGCTTAAAAAAAAATCACCATCTTCTACAGAATTTTCTATATATGTCAAAAGCTCAACGAAAGCTCTTGCTTCCATTTCATGAGACTTACTGGAAGCATTCGGAATGCCTCTCAAATATGATCTGTGGCGATTGCGAAGCTTGACTAAGCAGCTCAGGTGATACTTAGCTTCTAAAGCATTGAGATCTCCACCTTCAATTTTTGCTAGCAAAGAAGCATCTTGAAGGTCTCTGGCCATACTACGCACACTAGTATCTGATTTTAGTGTACAGCTGATGAAGTTTATCACTCCCTTCTTCACAGAAAATGCACTTACTTTTATCTAGTAATTGGCGCCTTGGGCAAACTCGTCTGGTACTACTAATATCACTAGACTCTGCTTCCATCTCTGCTCTTTTCCTTTCCCGTGCCCTATCTAGCCTATCGTGGCCAAATTTATTATGACAAGATTTATGCCACTTGGCTTCATTAAAAACCATGTCATCCACAGTTACATGCTCCGTTAGATGAGTTATAGGCAGAGGTAGTACATCTAGCTCCCTGAAAGTACATACCCGAAAAAGGAAAGATAGGTATGGGCCTGTTTTGTCTGCACTACCTGGTCCATTCAATGGACACTTCAGGGCTTCATTAGAAGGCTGTTGGCATACTATACTGTACATAATGCCCAGTCCATGTTTGAGGGTGATTTAATGGTAGATAGCAGAAGACCTACCAATATTACACATGTAAAGTGGGGTTGTAGGCCATGATCAGCCAAATAAAGCCCAACTTACTTTGCTATGACAATATTTGAGCACAAAAAAGGGTAGAAAGACAGTTAAGTTGGCTTCAAATAGAGATCTGAGAGAGCAGCTGCATAGCTAATTTTAGCATGTACAATGTATTTTTAGATTCTTTATTAGGAAGGTGTAAATTGCATGCATGTATAGGTTGGGTCCTAGCAAAAAGTGACACCTAAGGGTATCAAGATTCTCATGTAAAAGTTTGGTGCTTTTATCCAGTGTGTCCCCATCCTTTCAAAAATGTTTATTTATCTGCCCCACTAAGAATGGATCCTTCAGACTAACCTAAACTACTGCAGGTCTAGCACCTATGTGTCTATTCCTGACTAAATTGAATGGGTAAAGAGTGGTGAAATTGTTTGAGTGGGCAATGATAATAGTGTACTGGTAATGTAGAAGTTGGTGAACTGTGTTATTCTGCACAGAAGTTTGTGTGATGTCTGGAAATGTTCATAGATGTGTGTGTGTGTGTGTGTGTGTGTGTGTGTGTGTGTGTGTGTGTGTGTGTGTGTGTAGCCTCCAGGGGAGAATTATTTGGCAAAGAAGCTGGTTCAAGTGGGAGAGTATAATCTGTATGGCCATGTGGAGTCATTGGGTAAGGTTAGGCTATGCGGTGCAGAGAGAGACTCCGTGCTGCTCTGTTTCAGGCAGGCCAAGGTAAGTGAGGGTGGCCGTGTGTACAAACAGGCAGACGACTAACCAATTGTTGGACTAGCTAAATCACATCAATTACTAGAGTAGAGTTTATGCACACGAACTTTACACAGTTTAATTAACTTAAATTAGGTCAGTTTTTTTCTCTCCCCCCAAAGCATGTGGGAGTGGTTTAATTATGTGTAGTTGAATGTATGGGAACTGTACCTGTTATAGGTAAAGGGTCTACTACATATCCTGCTGAGTTAACTAGGATTCCATTTTTTACAGCATTAGGAAAAGGGTGGTCATAGTGGCAAAAAAAAAAGCCTTTAGGAGGTGTAGAGATGGAATTCTAATAGTAGCATCAGCTCAGAGTCAGGAGCAAGAGAGTGAGGCAGAGAGAGAGAGAGTGCATGGGGATTATAAAAGGTTCTATAAAATAGCCACAAAAATTCAATTCAATTTCCAGTTCAATGGCTTATGATATCAGACGTTCATATGTATGTATGTGTGTTAGTATGTATGTGTGTTAGTATTGTATGTGTGTGTGTATGTGTGAATTTAGCTGTCAGTAGTGGAATATGATCCAGATACCAGCAACCTCAAGACTGTCTCCCTGCACTGCTTCGAAGACGACAGTATAAAGGTAGTCACTCGCATGTGTACACATCCACATGTATGTATGTGTGTGTGTGTGTTATCTCTGAAGGGTGCTCTACTGAACAACTGTCATCGTCCATATTTGCGTGTGGAGCCGGAAGAGAAATGTGCCGCCATGATTGTGTACGGTACTCATTTGGCAATCCTTCCTTTCCGTCAGAGCAGTATCCTGGATGACCACGCCCATGGCCACACCTTCCTGGATGACTCACAGCCTGCCACTCCTATGTCAGCCAGGTGACTAATATCAGCTCAAATGAACAATGTCTGCCTAAAGTAGTGCTGTTTAGAGACAGTCGAGTCTGGTCATTGGAATGTCTCTCTTCACATGTTTAGAGACAGTCGAGTCTGGTCATTGGAATGTCTCTCTTCACATGTTTAGAGACAGTCGAGTCTGGTCATTGGAATGTCTCTCTTCACATGTTTATCCACCTTAAGAGTTATCTTTTCTGTGTATGTGTGTGTGTATGTTTTGTGTGTGTGCGTGCTGCAGTCAGCCATCCATTGGTCCCAGCTACCTGGTAGAGCTGACTTCTCTCACAGAGCGAGTTCTTCACGTCCGTGACTTGGTTTTTCTCCATGGCTACAACAACCCCACTCTGTTCATCCTCTACGAGCCCACGCCCACTTGGGCGGGGTGAGTCACATCTATTGGAGTCATTATTGGAAAATTGTGTATTGTTTAGGGTGTGTGGCATATGGGAAGCCACACCCCCCACCTAGCTGAAGTTAAGCTTGGGGTTATATTCAGAGTGTGTACATCAAACATTGTACAGTGTTTCTTCTTGAAATGTGATGAAGAAATGGCAGAACAGCAGTGGCAACCACATATAGGTGTTGCATGCTGTGCTGTGCAGCCTTTCCTAGCAACAGTCACATGTCCTGTATTGTATCATGAAATTATTTGACTTTTTACTTTCTTCCCGGTATGATTGCAAGAAATTGTTTATTTGGCCCTCACGGAGACAGCATTACTATCTGTGTGTGTGTGTGTGTGTGTAGTCGACTGAGTCTACGTAGAGACACATGTTGCGTGGTTGCTGTGTCACTCAACTTATCTCAGCAGTCTAGTACAGTCATCTACCACACCCCCACTCTCCCCTTCCACTCCTCTTACTGTGTACCCGTGCCACGCCCTATTGGTGAGTCCGTGGGCTTTGCTATGGTGATGTACTGTGATAATCATTGTGATTGTAAGGCGTTACCATGGCAAGTATTACCATGGCAGTAGCTTTCACCTCTATGCAGCATACTAACACATACACACCAAATAAATGAGGTGTTTGAGTCAATGGATGTTAGTCACTATTAAGAGTTAGAATAACTAGATGTTACCATGGTGATTTTGTGGGCGTGTGCAGGAGGTGTGTTGGTGGTAGGTGCTAATCTGTTGCTGTACATGAACCAGAGCAGTAGCAGTGTCGGGTTCGCTCTGAACAGTTCTGCTGACACTAGCAACGCCAGAGTGGCGGTCAGACAGCCTCCGGGGCTGGTTATTTCCATGGACTGCTCTCAGGCCGCCTTCCTGTCTGAGGACCACTTGCTAGTGGTGCTACGCACTGGAGACATCTATTCCCTCACTCTCATGGCTGATGGCGTCCGGGGGATAAGGAATATACTGTTCGAGAAGACAACAGACTCTGTGTTGCCATCTTGTGTGAGAGAGGGAGTGGGTTTACCTGGGGGCGGGGTTGATAGGTGTGGTCTCACATGTATGGTTTTGTTTAGATATGTCGAGTGGGATTGGAGCATGTGTTTGTTGGTTCACGTCTCGGCAACTCCCAACTGCTGGGGTACAGTGACACTCGCAATGATGGTATGTAACCATGATGGAGGGGTGTGGCTGTGTGAGGGAGAGGGAGTGGCTATGTGAGGGAGAGGGTGTGGCTATGTGAGGGAGACGGAGTGGCTATGTGAGGGAGAGGGAGTGGCTATGTGAGGGAGAGGGTGTGGCTGTGTGAGGGAGAGGGAGTGGCTATGTGAGGGAGAGGGAGTGGCTATGTGAGGGAGAGGGAGTGGCTATGTGAGGGAGATGCTATGAGTATGCTGGGGTTCATTTGTGAATTAATCTAAGAGGGGGTGTGGTTGAGCCTGCGCTATCAAGTGGGTCACAACTCGTAGTTAGGCGCTGCCTCGGAGGGAACTACCGCACGGTGAGGGCACTACTAGGGTGTAGCATCCTGAGCACAGTGAGGGCACTACTAGGGTGTAGCATCCTGAGCACAGTGAGGGCACTACTAGGGTGTAGCATCCTGAGCACAGTGAGGGCACTACTAGGGTGTAGCATCCTGAGCACAGTGAGGGCGCTACTAGGGTGTAGCATCCTGAGCACAGTGAGGGCACTACTAGGGTGTAGCATCCTGAGCACAGTGAGGGCACTACTAGGGTGTAGCATCCTGAGCATAGTGAGGGCACTACTAGGGTGTAGCATCCTGAGCACAGTGAGGGCACTACTAGGGTGCAGCATCCTGAGCACAGTGAGGGCACTACTAGGGTGTAGCATCCTGAGCACAGTGAGGGCGCTACTTGGGGTCTGAGGGACCCTAACAATGATAGATCACGGCGGCTGTGCAGCGCCTAACTGATTTAGAACGTAGAGACTGCTCCTAACAACGCAATTGGAGGGACACTAAGTTAATAGTGTCCCTCTCTGAAGGACCTAAGCAGTTACAACTTCCTCTGTCACAATACAACAACTACATCAGCCATGCTCTAAACATAATTAAGATGGAAGAGGAGATGGGCTTCAATTACCAAGACAATAATTAGAGCAGCAATAAACTTATGATTTAAGCATTTGCAATCACCTTCATTATTCACTTTTTAACTTTGCTTTTGCTTACAAAATATTTCACCCTAAATGAACCCCCCTCCTCCCCCCCCCCCCTCCCCCCGAGTATGTATGTGTTAAATAGCTTGTTGTTGTTTGTATCAATTGACAGTGACGTTGTTTGTGTTGTGTGTTCATAGATCTTCTAGAGGAACCCGCAGTGAAACGATACAAGTCTATTGGTGAGTGGTCAGGAGGAGTGTTGGTCTGGACAGGCTGTGTTTCTCCTTAACAGCATTTGAGACTCATTAGTAATGTCATCTCGTGACACATGTGGGTTGTTGTGTTGTTGTTTGTTTGTTTGTGTGTTTGTTCAGATGACCCGGATGAATTGGAGATGTATGGGTCCAGGTCCTTGCAGAAGTCTGGCATACCTTCTGTGTCTTCATTTCAACTGAGTGTGTGTGATAGTATCCTCAACATTGGACCTGTAGTAGACGTTACTATAGCACAGCCAGCCTTCCGCTCGGTAAGGCCACACCCACTATGCTAGTGAAATTCTGTTACTGGATATTTTCATTGTGTGTATTTTTATGTGATTACTGGAACTCTTGGACTGTCAGGAAGAAGTGAGTTGGTCATGGTGTGTGTGTGTGTGTGGGTGTGTGTGTGTGTGTGTGTGTGGGTGTGTGAGTGTACTATTAAGGAAACTTGCGTATACAGATGGAGCTTTCTTGTTCTTTATTATTAATGTCTCTAAAGTCCTGCAAGAGCTGGTTCATTAGAGCAGTTAGAAATGAGGACTTCATGGATAGTGAAGAGTGTGCAGTCAGTCAGTCCATACTGTAAGACTAGTGTAACTCAGTCCTGCCAGCAGTAGTTCACCTGGACACTGTGTGAAGAGAGTGCAGTCAGTCAGTCCATACTGTAAGACTAGTGTAACTCAGTCCTGCCAGCAGTAGTTCACCTGGACACTGTACTTGCTCGTGTCCAACTTTATGTGATGCCTCCTAACTCTGATCATAAGGTGTGCCCTCTAATACACAATGGCACTCTTTACAAAGTGGAGGTCAGCATGAGCTATTTGAGGGGAGGGGCCACGACCTGTTGCACATCTATTTGGGGAAGATTGTTTAGTTTTGAACTTTCTCTGTATCATTTGACCAGTGGAAGTTTTCTGAGTTGAACAAATGTTGTATGCAATTTTTAATGATGAAATCTGCTTTGTGTAGTTTGAGCGTCATGGTGATGTGGACTTGGAGCTAGTGGCATGTTCAGGTCATGGAAAAGATGGCGCACTTACTATTCTCCAGAGAGAAGTGCGTCCTCAGGTGGTTACCACATTCGAACTCCCAGGCTGTTCTGACATGTGGACTGTATTCTCTAGAAATGAGGATGGAGAGAAGGTATGTACCAAGCCTTTCACTTTACTGCTTTCTTCCTGGGCCGTAACCGTTATCATCAAGTTGTTGTTTTTTCTCTCTCTCTCTCTCTTTACCTCCCCCTCCCCTCCCATCTTCCTCTCCTCCCATCTTCCTCTCCTCCCATCTTCCTCCCCTCCCATCTTCCTCTCCTCCCATCTTCCTCTCCTCCCATCTTCCTCCCCTCCCATCTTCCTCCTCTCCTCAGACTAGCAGTGGTGATGACAGCTATCACACTTTCCTCATTTTAAGTCGTTCTGACACTACTATGATACTGCGTGCGGGACAAGAGATCACAGAATTGGATTCCTCCGGCTTCTCCACGCAAACACCAACTGTCATGGCCTCAAACCTCGGGAGCTACATTGTGCAGGTAAAATACGTAGATGGGAGGGTTAGGTCCAATAGCTGGTGTGTCTGGTAAGGGGTTCTAATCTGTTTTGGCAAGTGAGACACTCACAAGGGTTACACAAATGAGATTCTGTTGTGTTTATTAATTTTTTTATTAGTTTTTGCTTATTTGTATGGTATGTGCGACACCTTTTTTTCCCTCGCCAGTTGGTAAAGCATCTTGATGAAATAGCGTTACTAACCTGTCTACCATAGGAGTTGTTGGCCTTGAAAAGCAAGCTACATGGAGCTGACCTAAGTGCCTGAACTTTTCTAAAAGCATAACGGACCCAACAGCACTATTTTCTTTTCGTCGTCATTAAAAGGATAGCTAGGTCAATTTGAAACTTTTAAATTTCAGCAACTATATAAATTATGCCCTAAAGCTAGGCTAGCTCGCTCGCCATTTGTGCTGAAGCACACCTCTAGTTATTTCCTGTTCTTCATGCTAAGGAGTGGTGAGTTTATGAATTGGCTTGTCTACACTGAAATGTTCTCAGAATTGGAAACCTAAAGTGTAAAACTCTCACATTATGTTCACTGGTAGTTGCTCAGTTTTATGTGTGTGTGTGTGTGTGTGTATGTGTGTTTATATATGTATGTGTGTTTGTATGAATGTATAGTCTATGTATGTGTGTATGTATGTGCATTTGTGTTTGTATGTGTGTTTGTAGGTTACTACGACAGACGTGAGGCTACTCCAAGGCACTGAGCAGATGTGCCGAGTACCCCTGGACATGGGTGGTGGAGTCAAGTCATGTGACCTTGCTGATCCTTACATTCTCATTCTTTTGGTGGACGGAACCGTAGCCTTGCTGTGGCTAGAGGAAGTGGGCGGAGACCCATCACTGCAGTTCACGTGGCCTGAGCTGGCTAAAGGTGCTGGTGTGAGTCTGATATCTGCATACTCGGATGCAACTGGACTATTCGTCACCTCTAACACGAGCCAAGAGCAGACAGTCAAGAAGGGGGAGGAGCTGAGGAATGTGGTGGATGTGAAGGAGGAGTCTCGTAGCAGTATGGACGAGGAGGACGAACTGTTGTACGGTGGGGGAGACATCTCAGAGAGCAAACCTGGTCCTAGCAACGTCACCTCTGTTCCTCTTCCTACTTCGTCTTTCCAGGCCCCGCCCCTTGTGGCTGATGGGAGTGGTTCTGTGGTGGCTACGTGTTGGTTTTGTCTGGCTAGAGAGGACGGCACCTTAGAGATATACCAGCTCAACCGTGACCTCTGCACTCTCGTGTTCTGTGTGCGCAACTTCTCTGCTGTACCGCACACTCTCAAGGATAGCGGGCCTCAGCTGTCTGAGTGAGTAGCTAACCCTGGGGTGTGTGGCTAACTGCTGGTGGGTGTGGCTAACTACTAGTGGGTGTGACTAACTACTGGTGGATGTGACTAACTACTGGTGGGTGTGGCTAACTACTAGTGGGTGTGACTAACTACTGGTGGGTGTGGCTAATGATGAGCGGCTGTTGGGTGTGTGTTATGTGGCAGTTGTGTTGATGTGTGTAGAGTTGCACTGATAGAAGATTTTACCAATTATACCGATAACCAATATTGTATCTAGAATAGAGGCCGATACTGATAACAGATAGATATAGTCATTGAATTTTGAAAATTTAATTTTTACATAATTAGAAATATAATGGTACTAGTCTAGAGTCTTCAGCGCCAGGAACAAAATAGTGCCAAATTGGTGACCTCTTTTTAGACATCGTAGTTAAGTTTCTTTGTCTTTACGCCGTCTAAGAGCAAGTAGAACTCATTTGTTCAGTGTCCACGCGGCGCGTATGAAATTTTTTCTATCGGTATGGCGGGTAGTGTTGACAACCGATACCGATATCGAAAAAGTAGGCCGATAGACCGATAGATTATCTATGCAACTTTAGTTGTGTGTGTGTGTGTTGGGTATTATTTGAATATAGCCGTTGTGTGTGTGTGTGTGTGTGTGTGTGTTTCAGACATCAGCAGAACACTGAGACAACTGTCACTGAGATTCTTCTAGTAGCTCTTGGCCCCTCCCACAAAACCATTCCTTACCTGTTTGCGTTGGTGGATGGTGACCTGGTGGTGTACAGTGCCTTTCCCTACCATGACCTGGTCCCTACAGGCCACCTGCATGTCAGGTTCAGCAAGGTGAGTGGGGAACCTGGGGCTCTCTGGAACCTAATGTTTGGAATGAGGGAACCTGGGGCTCTCTGGAACCTAATGTTTGGAATGAGGGAACCTGGGGCTCTCTGTAACCAAATGTTTGGAATGAGAAAAGGGAATGGATATAATATCTCAAGTAGCCTAGTAGTTCTGTCATGCTTGTAGGGTTGTGGGTAGAGTTAGTCAATGGAGGACAGAATGTATAGGAGAGTCTTGACAATAGCTATGTACCTTACTATAGCAACAGACATAAATTCACTACCATGGCATGGCAACAAGTATTCCACTGCTGGGATGCTAGTATTGTGTCTTTTGGAATAGCAACAAGTAATATATCCATGGCAACAAGTAAGGTATCCATGGCAACAAGTAATGAATCCATGGCAACAAGTAATGAATCCATTGGTATGGTAATTAGTATTGTATCCTTTGACAAAGCAACAGATATAGTTTCCATTGTCATATGCATTGTCTATTGCCGTGGCAACAAGTATTTATCAATTGCTTTTGAAAGTATTGCCTTATGCATTGGTATGGCAACAGGTAATGCACCCATTGTCTTGACAACATGCATTGTATCTATTGCTATGGCAACAAGTAATATATCCATTGCCATGACAACTGATATAGTGTTTATGTTGAAGACTGTGTGTATGATGTTTATGTGTTTGTATGTGTATTGGTGGCAGGTTCATCTGATCTTATCTTGTGTCTGTGTTCAGGTCCACCATGATGTTATCCTGAAAGACAGCAGGAGTGGAGCCAGGACGGTGAGGATGCTGAGTCAGCAGTCCAAGGAGAAGACAGAAGAGGAGGAGCAGCTGGGAGATCGGTTTGTGAGGCACTTGCGAGTGTTTGAAGGCGTGGCTGGCTACTCTGGGGTAAGTGTGTGTGTGTGTTAGCAGAGAGAGGGATGTGATGAGTGTGTTTGTGTGTGTATGTTTCTAGGTGTTTGTGTGTGGTTCATACCCGCACTGGGTTATGTCTAGTGAGAGGGGTGTGGTGAGGTTCCATCCCATGTTAGTGGACGGCCCTATCACCTCATTCACTTCCTTCCATAACGTCAACTGTCCCCAAGGGTTTCTCTACTTCAATGCTGAGGTCAGCACTTAGTGTGGGCGGACAGTTTGAGGGTGTGGCATTAGATGGTGTGGGAGGTTGATAAGGTATTGTGATGAATATAGTGGTGGGCTCTATTAAGAATCTGAATGCTATATATAACAATGGGTTTGGCCAATGTACTAAACCAAAGCAACAGTCTATACATGTAGTCTATACATGCAGTCTATACATGCAGTCTATACATGCAGTCTATACATGCAGTCTATACATGCAGTCTATACATGCAGTCTATACATGTAGTCTATACGTGCATTTAATTACAAGGAGTGTCCATAGTATTGATGGATTAAAAGGCGTGTCTTGTATCCATGGTGACGTACAGGGTGAGCTGCGCATCTGCGTACTGCCCTCACACATGTGTTATGATGCCCACTGGCCTACAAGGAAGGTCCCTGTCCATTGCACGCCTCACTTCGTGTCCTATCACATGAAGGGGAAGGTACATGCCGTGGTGCTGTCTGAGCAACTGCCAGCTACACATCTGCCTACAGGAGACGGACCTGACGATGTGCAGAAGATAGACAAAGGTAAGATTAGTTGCATGGCAACTATGGGGAGAAGAGTGGAGTGCTTTGTAGAGTTGTAACAGCTAGTGTGTGTGTGTGTGTGTGTGTGTGTGTGTGTGTTTGTTGTAGACGAGTCTTTCATTTTGCCAATGGAGGACAAGTTCTTCATGCAGTTGTACTCTCCTGAAGTGTGGGAGGCGGTCCCCAACACCAGGTAAGGGGTCGTCAATGCTGGTTATCATGTACTACTGCTATACACAAAATATGGAGTCTCTTGTAAGGTAAAGGGTCTCTAGTATGAGGAGCTGTGTGGCTGTCCAAATGAAAAGCTTTTGTGCAACCTAACACACATACACACCCACACACCCACACACCTGGTGGTGGACATTGCACTGGGTATGTGTTGTCCATGCAATCGGGGTTTTTAATGCACTAGAGTGGAACAGAATGACGCGTGCACACCCACACACCTGGTGGTGGACATTGCACTGGGTATGTGTTGTCCATGCAATCGGGGTTTTTAATGCACTAGAGTGGAACAGAATGACGCGTGCACACCCACACACCTGGTGGTGGCCATTGCAATGGGCATGTGTTGTCCATGCAATCGGGGTTTTTAATGCACTAGAGTGGAACAGAATGACACGTGGGATGCTCCCTGGTAGGTCATATTCCAGGAGTGTTGGTACATGTCCTTTCACATGTGTAGGGTTGACATGGAGAGGTTCGAACACGTGGTGTGTATGAAGGTGTTGCCACTACGTAGCCAGGAGACCATGTCTGGTCGCAAGGAGATGATAGTGATTGGTTCTTCCACAGTTTATGGAGAAGACATACAAAGCAAAGGGAAGGTAAGAGACACCACAGCAACTAGAGACAGAGGAGCTAGGTTTCAGTCACGTGTCCAAGTGAAACTAAGCAACTAAGCAACTATAGTGGAATGTCTGTTATCTGAACAATTCAGTTAACCGAACCCACTCATCTGATAGTAGCACATGCAGACATGAAGACTTGCTTGACCACACCCCTTCATAAGTGTTTTTTATAATACATTTTCTATGGTGTTGAGTTATCAGAACATTTTAGTTACCCGAATAGCTCTCGGTCCCAACGTGTTTAGATAACTGGCATTCAGTTGAGAGCTGATCCCAGTTCACTCTTCTCATCTTTCAGTCCAACTGCAGGAATTGTTCTTGTTAGTTTCTGCATCTGTTCTATTTAGGATGTAGTCCAGGTGGGTATTTTACCCTAATGGAGCAGCTTGAGAATTTTACTAAATTTATTATTTTAATTAATTAATTTTTTGTTTGTTTGTAATTTTAATGGGGGGTGGTGGAGGCCTATAGTATTCTGTATTTTATTCATTACGAATAGATAAGGCAGAGTTTAGTCTCACTGTTGCTCCTGTATGTTGGGTCTCACTGTTGCTCCTGTGTGTTGAGTCTCACTGTTGCTTCTGTGTGTTGAGTCTCACTGTTGTTGCTGTGTGTTGCTGCTGTGTGTTGGGTCTCACTGTTGCTCCTGTGTGTTGGGTCTCACTGTTGCTCCTGTGTGTTGAGTCTCACTGTTGCTCCTGTGTGTTGAGTCTCACTGTTGCTCCTGTGTGTTGGGTCTCACTGTTGCTCCTGTGTGTTGGGTCTCACTGTTGCTTCTGTGTGTTGAGTCTCACTGTTGCTGCTGTGTGTTGCTGCTGTGTGTTGGGTCTCACTGTTGCTCCTGTGTGTTGGGTCTCACTGTTGCTTCTGTGTGTTGAGTCTCACTGTTGCTCCTGTGTGTTGCTGCTGTGTGTTGGGTCTCACTGTTGCTGCTGTGTTGGGTCTCACTGTTGCTCCTGTGTGTTGAGTCTCACTGTTGCTGCTGTGTGTTGGGTCTCACTGTTGATCCTGTGTGTGTTGCTTCAGATTCGAATATTTGATGTGATAGAAGTCATCCCTGAACCTGGCAAGCCCATCACCAAGCACAAACTCAAGGTGGGTGTGGTTTAGGTAGAGCAATCAAGTATGTAACGGTGGAGTGTTTGCTGTGTGCAGAGTTTGTACAACTCGGAGCAGAAGGGAACCATCTCTACTCTGGAAGCTGTGGATGGACTGCTGCTTGTAGGCATGGGACAGAAGGTAAGGTGTAGGTGAGGAGGGAGGTGTAGGTGTGGAGGGAGGTGTAGGTGTGGAGGGAGGTGTAGGTGAGGAGGGAGGTGTAGGTGAGGAGGGAGGTGTGGACGGAGGTGTAGGTGAGGAGGGAGGTGTAGGTGTGGTGGGTAAGGTATACAAACCATGTATGATAATCACGCGTTACCAACAACATCTATACCAACTAACCACACCTGTCTGTTTGGTATACATGAATGTCCTGGTCAGGTGTATTTAGTTGGGTATGTTGGTTGGAAGGCAGGGCTAGTCCTGCCCGGTCACTGGCTATGGGCTAATCCTGCCCGGTCACTGGCTATGGGCTAATCCTGCCCGGTCACTGGCTATGGGCTAATCCTGCCCGGTCACTGGCTATGGGCTAGTCCTGCCCGGTCACTGGCTATGGGCTAGTCCTGCCCGGTCACTGGCTATGGGCTAGTCCTGCCCGGTCACTGGCTATGGGCTAATCCTGCCCGGTCACTGGCTATGGGCTAATCCTGCCCGGTCACTGGCTATGGGCTAATCCTGCCCGGTCACTGGCTATGGGCTAGTCCTTGAGGGATGAGTTGTTATTAGCATCTGTGTGGGTTTAATTTTCAGATATTTATGTGGAATTTCAAAGATAACAAAGACCTGGTGGGTGTGGCTTTCATTGACGGCGAGACCTACATCCATCGAGCAATAGCACTTAAGAATTTTGTAGTTATATCAGACATTAACAGGAGCATCCAGATTCTACGATACAAGGTGAGGGGTGTGGTCAATTGGTGGGTGTGGCCAGTATGGTGGAGGGTGTGGTCAATCATGTGGTGGATGGAGATGTAATTGTCCAATATTGTTTAGGAGCACCTTCGAAACCTCTCTCTGGTCAGTCGAGACCAGTTTCCTGCTGAGATATACGGGGCAGACTTCATCATTGATGGGCAACAATTAGGGATTGTAGGTTAGTGTGTCTAAATGCTGCTGTCTCTATTGGTGTTCTTACAATGTATAAATAGTTTCATTTGTGAATACCGTGATGCAATATATCATCAAATTGCCCATCCTTAGTTAGTAGAGTAGACTTATCAACACATCATTATTCTCATCAAAGTTTGCTTGGAAAGTTACTGTAAGCTGTTCAACACAGATTAGGATCAGTTCCAGAGAGTTGCACAGGATTAGGATCAGTTCCAGAGAGTTGCACAGGACTAGGATCAGTTCCAGAGAGTTGCACAGGATTAGGATCAGTTCCAGAGAGTTGCACAGGATTAGGATCAGTTCCAGAGAGTTGCACAGATTAGGATCAGTTCCAGAGAGTTGCACAGGATTGGGATCAGTTCCAGAGAGTTGCACAGGATTGGGATCAGTTCCAGAGAGTTGCACAGGATTGGGATCAGTTCCAGAGAGTTGCACAGGATTGGGATCAGTTCCAGAGAGTTGCACAGGATTGGGATCAG
>WLWI01002538.1_pt1 | contig 15759 bp, 12 predicted proteins | sample 6701501 | NCBI WGS metagenome assembly WLWI01 (sample SAMN12718690, study PRJNA515312) | sponge metagenome | isolation source: marine sponge | host: Mycale hentscheli | place: New Zealand: South Island, Marlborough, Capsize Point | collected 2014-11-01
ACCCACAAAGCTATGGCGGCGTTGGAACGGCGATGGGTCCGGTGTCCGGCCTTACCCAAGTGGTTTGTCCACATGGAACCCACGCCGACTTGATGCGGAGTGCTTATTTTTCTGGAAACGCCTTATTAAGACCGAATATAGCTTAAATGCCGATTGGCCGACACACACCGGGCGCAGGTTTACCCAGGCTGATAGCCAGATATTGGGGCCGTGAAATTAATCGGCGGGCAAGTCCCCTGACCACCAATAAAAACGAGGTTCGCCGCCAGAGATAATTCCCAGCGGCAAAGTTACGAGCTGGTCGTCATCCACCCCCCAGATGTAGAGCTTGCGGTCCAGGGAAAAGGCCAGGTGCTGGCCCGAAGGCGACCAGGCAGGCGGCCAATCGCCCGGACCGGCCAATTGGTCGGAGACGGACCGCTGATTTTGCCCCTGGGCCCCCATAATATAGAGCCCAAGTCGTCCTTGCCGACGACTGACAAAGGCCAAATGGCGCCCGTCAGGAGCCCATATTGGCTTGCCATCGGCGGCGGGTGAGCGGGTGAGATTTAGCGGCTGCCCCCCCTGGCTGGCGAGGCTATAAATTTCCCAATTGCCGTCGCGGTTGGTCTGAAAGGCAATGCGATTGCCATCTGGGGACCATGCCGGACGGGTATTATCGGCCGCACCAGCCTGGCTGAGCTTTGCCAATTGCTCGCCTTTTTTGTCCATGGTATAAATGGCGTAATAACCGCCGCGATCCGATTGGAAGGCTATTTTTTCGCCGCTGGGCGACCAACTGGGATAGCGGTTTTTCTTGCCTCCCACGGTCAGCGTCTGCCCCACCGAATGGCCGTAGGGGCGAACAACAATATCTTCGCCCCCTTGTCCGTCGACCTCGGTGTATAGATGGATGGGAATGGTTGTAGTAGGACGCAACCAGGAGGGAGGGCGCCCCATCAAATGCACGCGCGATGCTTGGTATACAGCAATGGGCGTTGCGGGCAGCTGGGTCTTTTCCGGGGCATGCAACCGATACTGTTGGGTCCTGGGCTCCCAGGTGACCCAGGCTTGTTGGGCCGGCTCGTAGAAGACAAGATATTCGCCGCCACTGGCCCACCCGGGTCCCGCCGCCAACATTCCCAGCATAACGGCCAGCCGCTGCGGCCAATGCATTACCCATCCTCCTCGGTCGTTTTTTCCAATAGCCCTACTGCCTGCAGACAGCGGTCCATTTCTGCCTGTAGCCTCTTGTATGGTTGGCTGCGGAAATAGGCCTTTGCCCGCTCCATATGGCGCAGCGCCGTCTGGTCGAGATAATTCATCGAGCCGGTGTAGACCCCATCGGCGGCCTCACTAAGCAATTGCGCAAACCGCTCTGGCCGGCAATACAACAACGGCGCCAGCGAGGCCGTTACCTTGATACCGGCTTGACGCAAGGTGCGCATGGTCTTGAGGCGCACCTCAATGCGCGGGGCGTGCGGTTCGAGTTTGCGCCGCACCCGGTCGTCGTCGGTGGGCACCGAAAAACCGACCCGCAAGCGGTCGCCAAAGGCCTGCAATAAATCGAGATCATCGAGAATAAGTTGACTGCGGGTGTGGACCACAACGCTGCTGGGATTGCTTTCGAGCAATACCCGCAAACAGCGCCTAGTTATCCGGTACTGGCGTTCGATATACTGGTACGGGTCGGTCGCCGAGCCGACAAAAATACGTCGGCCCCAAATTTTGTCGCGTACTTTGCCCAGCAAAAAGGGCGCGTTGGTCTTGGGTTGGACCCAGCTGCCCCAGCTGAGGGGATGTTGGCGGGCGTGGTGAAACTTCATCACATAACAATACGCACAACCCATGCCGCAGCCACTATAGGGATTGAGCGTATATTCGCTTACCGGCGGGTCGCCCTGGGGTACCAGGATTGATCGCACGGCGGTTTCTTCTATGGTGAGGTGGGAGTGGGCCATTCCCAAATATACTGAACAAATGTTCAGTTTTCAACGCCTTTTTTTGCTTCATTTTGGCATTGACACAGTTCTTTCCACCCGATACATTGGCCCATTAAACCCTATTCCCCAGTTACTTCAGGAGGATGCTATGGACGATGAATTCCGGCGCAATAACCTCAAAACCTGGTTGGAAGATATGGGCGTACTTTATTTGGGCGCCATTGCCCTGGCGGTGGTCGGTCTGGTCATTGGCTGGCTCGTCCTGGGCATCCAGGATTGAGCCAGGGGCCTGGATTAGTCTATTTGACGCTCAAAACCCTGCGGCAATTCGGCCCCCTTCACCAGAACCTCTTTCAAGGTGCGGGCATGCTGGCAAACGCCCCGGTAGCTGAAGCCTTTGCAGGAACAGGTAATATCGCTGCCCTCCACGTCTAATTCGTAATAACTCCCCGCTTGCGAGGCGCTGGCCACTCGGTAACGGGCTTGGGCGGGTCCCACCAATACCCGGGCCAGCGTGGCAATGGCCTGTTGTGAGGGAGCTGGTTGGGCTGGGGCTTGTCCCTGATCGGCCGCCGCGTAGGCGCTTTTAAAAGTTGCACTGGCCTGGCGCAACAAATCTTCCACCCCTTCTTCGTCGACTTTACCCGCCTGCACATCGTCCATTCGCGGGCCCAACAGGCCCATGATATGGCGCAATTCTCCCAGGACATCGCGCTGAAAATCCTCGGCCAAGGCCTGGCCTTCCACCAATTGGTCGATAAGATGGGCTTTGGTCTCCAGCACTGTGCGGACAAATTCGTCCACCGTTTGCAACCCCACCATATAGGTGACGTTGACAGCGAATTGCTGGCCGATCCGATAGGCCCGGTCTTCGGCCTGCCAGTGGTTGACCGGGACCCAGTCCAAATCGTTGAAGACCACTTGCCGAGCCCGGGTTAAATTGAGCCCGACCCCGCCGGCGTTGATATTGGCCAATAGCAGGCGCACACTGTCGTCGTTTTGAAAACGGTCGACCGCTTCCTGGCGTTGGGGCAGCGGCGTCTCGCCGACTATGACCACGGCCTTGTCGCCGAAATACTTGGCCATTTTCTCAATGGGCCGAATAAAACAGGAAAAGACCAGTGCCTTCTCGCCCTGTTCGACGATATTTTCAACATGGGGAATTGTGCTGCGCACTTTTGCCGTGGCCAGGCGCAGGCGGGCCGTGGTCAACTGGCCCATAATCGTCCCCTGGCGGCGCTGGCGCTGCTTTTCAGTTTCGCCAAGCACGGCCTTGGCCCCGCCGCCCCGAGAAATGGTACCCAATAGCTGCAAAACCGCCTGGCTCATGCGCCGGGCGACGCTGCTGGAGACCTCCACTTCCATCCAACTGCGCACTTTGGGGGGCAGATCGAGGACCTTATCCTTGGTGCGCCGCAACATAATGCCGTGCAATTGCACGGTGAGTTCCTCGATATTGCTGGCCCCGTCGGCGACCCAACCGTACTCCCCTTTGTAGCCTTGGCAATAGCGCTTGGCAAAACTGACGAAATTGCGCCCCAAGGTATGGCGGGCCAGTTGCAACAGGGGGAACAGATCGCGCGGTCGACTGGTCAGGGGCGTCCCGGTAAGTAAATGCACCACGGTTTCGGCATCGGCGGCTTCGGCAATGGCCCGGGCTTGCCGGTGTCGCTGGCTACGGAAATTCTTTAGGTAATGGGCCTCGTCATAGATCAGCCCCGACCAGGGGAATTGGGTCAATAGATCGAGGTGCTTGCCGAGAATATCGTAATTGATAATTACCCAACCGGTAAAACCGGGTTGCGGGACAGGACCGGGCCCCACAATAATGGTTTCCGATTGCGGCAGGACCAGGGCCAATTCGGCCTCCCAGACGCGCTTTACCGCCGCCGGACATACCACCAAATAGGGCCCCTGTTCCCTGGCCTGGGTCATGGCCAGGGCCGCTTGCCGGGTTTTCCCCAAGCCCATATCGTCGGCCAGTATCGAGCGCTGGCGCCCCAACAAAAAAGCAATGCCTTCAACCTGATGGGGGTAAAGCCCGGCGGCCAGCCGTTGGGCTCTGGCATAGGCCTGCGGGTCGATAGGCTGACTGCTATCCTGGGTTTGACTCATGGGCACCCCGCTGATCAGTAGGTCCAATTCGCCATGGTGTTGTTACCCACCACGACCTTCCTTGTCGAGGGTTTCGGGCACCCCCAACCACAGAGCCATGGCCGCGGCCAGGCCAATACCGGCAGCTACCAGCGGGCTTTCGGATAGCCCCACCCAATCGGCGATATAGCCCACCGCCAAGGGGCTGGCGGCCCCACCCATATCGCCGACAAAGCGCCACAAACCCAAAAATACCCCCCGCCCTGGGTCCGGGGCCAAATCGGCGCCCAGGGTCATCATGGTCCCCGAGCCTATCCCATTGCCCAGGCCGACCACGACCAAAGCCAGCAGCAAACCGGTAAAATCTTGAGCCAGGGGTATGGTCGCCATCCCGAGGCTCTGGATAAAAAAACTGGGGACCGAAGCGTATTTGCGGCCCCAGCGGTCCATAATGATCCCCGCCGGATAGAACATGAGCATATCGACGGCGGCGGCAATGGAGATGATAAGCCCCACTTCTTCAATGCCCAACCCCAGTACATCGGCGGCATAGAGCGGGGCAATGACCTGACGCGCCGTACGCACCATCTGGGCGCATAATTGCGCCGAGCCCGCGGTTAATAAAATGCGCAGGTGGGCCCGCAGTATATCCCCGACCCGGCCCTCTTCTTGGCCTTTCTTTTCTTGATGGCTACGGTGATCTTTGACCCATAGCAAAACCGCCACCAGAGCCCCGACCGCCAGGATACCATAGGCCAAAAATGCTGCGCCAAAGCCGTAGGCCCCAGCCAGAAAACCGCCCATAACCGGGCCGGCGAAATAGCCGATACGGCCAATACCGCCAAAAACGGCAATAGCCCGCCCGCGCAACGCCGCTGGGATGGCTCCAGCCAAATAGGTATGACGAGAGATATTCCACAGCGCCGTACCCAACCCCGACAGCAGGCGGCAGGCCCCAACCTGCCACAAATTGGTCGCCCCCAGCAGCCCCAGGACACCGGCCATGACACAGGCCACTCCCAACAACATCGCCCGCTTTTCCCCCAACCGTCGCACCACCACCCCGGCGGGCACATCGGCCAGCAAGGTGCCAATACCATCGGCGGCCAGCACCACCCCGACCAACCAGTAGGATACGTCAAAAGAGCGGGCAAACAAGGGCATAACCGGCAATAGCAGGCCACGACAGACCGACAGGATCAAGGCCGGTAAATAGACCGAGAGGAACAAACTCAATACCACCGCCTGCCCCTGTTTATTTGCCGGTTCCAAACAATCCCCTCTATGCCCGTCGTTCTAGCAAAAACTAATATAGATCAACAATCTTGGCTCTAAAGACGTTCGCCGCCTAATCTGTATTAAAATGGCCTGTGCCCTCGTGGCTACGGGCTTTTGCCTATCGCATTACAAACTGTATCATAGTCGGTATTTTGGCAAAAGCCGGGGCTTCCCCGGTTGTCGCGCCCCCCATCCGTTGCTAGGCTGGCCCCAAGCCAGCAACAAACCCCGGTTAATTTAAGTTTGCGTGATTTTCCTGTGATACTTGATTAGTAGATTTAGGGAGTCAAAAGCCCGTATTCATCTCTCAGTCGGCACTATCAGGAGGTTTCCAATGAAATATTTCGCCCTGCCTATGCTGGCCCTTTTTGCCCTGTTGGCCTATTTGGGTGCAGGCCAGAGCCAGGCCAAAGACCTCTCCAAAGCCACCTTTGCCGGTGGTTGCTTCTGGTGTATTGAGGCCCCCTTTGACAAAACAGCCGGCGTGGTCGCCGCCGTTTCGGGTTATACTGGGGGAAAGATCGAGAATCCAACCTACAAGCAAGTTAGTTCAGGTGCTACCCAACATATTGAAGCCGTTGAAATCACCTTTGACCCGGAGGTGATTACCTATGCTGAATTGCTCGATATATTCTGGCGCCAATTCGACCCCACTGACGCGGGGGGCTCCTTCTACGACCGCGGGCACCAGTATACCTCGGCTATTTTCGCTCATAATGATGAACAAATGCATTTGGCTCAGCAGTCTAAGGAGGCCCTGCAACAGTCGGGGCGCTTTGACAAACCCATCGTCACCGCCATCCGTCCGGCCCAGACATTTTACCCGGCCGAGGACTACCACCAAGATTACCACAAAAAAAGCGCCGCCAAATACCAACGCTATCGCACCGGATCAGGCCGCGACCGCTTTATTAACCAAACCTGGGGCAAGGAACTGCCCAGTCCACAGTCGGATGGGACCTTCAGCAAACCTTCGCAGGGGGAAATACGCCAACTACTAACCCCTCTGCAGTACAAAGTAACCCAGGAGGACGGCACCGAAGCCCCTTTCCGAAACGAATTCTGGGATAATAAAAAAGCCGGGATTTACGTCGATATCGTCTCGGGCGAGCCCCTCTTCAGCTCCACCCACAAATTTCGCTCCGGCACCGGCTGGCCCAGTTTTTACCAGCCCTTGGTGCCCGAGCATATAGTCGAGCACACCGACGGCACCCTGTTTATGACCCGCACTGAAGTGCGCAGCAAATACGGCGATTCACATTTAGGCCACGTTTTCCCCGATGGCCCGGAGCCCACGGGCCTGCGCTATTGCATTAATTCGGCGTCTCTGCGTTTTGTGCCCAAAGAAAAATTGAGCGAATCCGGTTATAGCCTATACGCCGAATTATTCGAGGAATAGCCCTTAAAACCAACACAACCAGCCACCAGCACTGACGCCCCTTTGGCCGTTTGCATACGACCAAAGGGGCGTTATCTTTGAGGTTAACACTATCCGTATTGCCACGGCCCAACCCAACCGTAAAATTGTCCTTACACAAGGTCCTGTAGCCATGCAAAACCCACCCCGCAATACCATACAAATCGGCGCCCGCGTAGCCATCGTGCAAAAGCAAGACCAGCGCTCGGGCGCCCTGAGTGAGGGGATTGTGCAGGCTATTCTGACGCGCTCACCCACCCATCCTCACGGCATTAAAGTGCGTCTGCAGAGCGGCCAGGTAGGCCGGGTGAAAAAAGTATACTAACTTGCCTACTCGCCCTCGCCGCCAACTCCGTAGGCCTTCATCTTCTGCAATAACGTCCAGCGACTTATGCCCAAATGGGCGGCCATGCGCGATTTATTGCCGGCAAAATCGGTAAAAGCCCGGTCGATGGCCTCGCGCTCCACCTGAGCGACTATATCCTGCAAGCGTCCTTCTCTTTTTATGGACGCCCTTGGCCCTTGGATTTTCTCCGACAGCATCTCGATATCGATAGCCCCGCCCGATGCTACCAGCACCAGGGCCCGTTCAATTTCATTCTCCAATTCGCGTACATTGCCCGGCCAATCGTAGCGCCCCAGCGCCTCCAAAGCCCTGGGAGTAAACCCTTGCACCGGCTTGCCATTAGCCTCGGTGTGGCGCTGCAAAAAAAATTGCGCCAAGAGCGGGATATCCTCTAGCCGTTGGCGCAAGGCCGGCAAATGGATGGGGAACACGCCTAGACGATAATAAAGGTCTTCGCGGAAACGCCCTTCCTGCACCTCCTGCGGCAAGTTGCGATTGGTCGCCGCCACCACCCGGGCGTCTACCGGCCGCACCCGGCTTTCGCCCACCCGGGTAACCTCGCCTTCCTGCAACACCCGCAACAGCCGCACCTGCATGGCCGGGCTGGTCTCGCCGATCTCGTCGAGGAATACCGTACCCCCTGTGGCCGCCTCGAACAAACCGGCGCGGTCCTCGTAGGCCCCGGTAAAAGCGCCGCGGCGGTGGCCGAATAATTCGCTTTCCAACAAATGATCGGAGAGAGCGCCGCAATTCACAGCGACAAACCGCCCTTCCCGGCGCCCACCGTTGTAGTGGATACTGCGGGCGATGGTCTCCTTTCCGGTGCCGGATTCGCCGGTCAACAGGACCGTGACCTGACTATCGACCACTTTGGCCAATATTTCGCCCAGATCCCGCATGGCCCGGCTGCGGCCAATAATCTGATCAAAGCGGTGTTGGGCGGCGATTTCTTCTTTGAGAAAGGTATTTTCCTGATACATGCGGCGAATCCGCAGCATGGACTGGACCCGGGCCATTAATTCAAGGGGCTGAAACGGCTTGGTGATATATTCGTCGGCGCCCAATTCCAGCGCTTTTACCAGCGATTCGGTATCGCTGCGGGCCGTTAGCATAATCACCGGCACAAAGGATTCGCCCGGCCGTTCTTTAATGCGGCGACAGACCTCATAGCCGTCCATACCCGGCATCATGATATCGAGCAATACCAGATCGGGCCGCTGATCGGCCAACTTTGCCAAGGCCTGGGAACCGCTGTCGGCTTCTACCACCTGGTGCTGGGCCGCCTCCAACCTGAGCCGCAATGCTTTGATATTGGCCGGATGGTCGTCAACGATCAGAATTTTGCCTTTTTCAGCCATGTCCGACCTGCGCGCTTAAGTATTTATCGAGTTGTTCGAGCAATTGCTGCGGCCGGTAGGGCTTGGCCAGATATTCGTCGGCCCCGGCTTCCAGGGCCTCTTCGCGGTCACCGCGCAAGGCATACGAGGTCAGGACAATGATGGGGATATGGCGCAATTGGCTGTCGGCTTTGAGCCGGCGGGCCACTTCCCGCCCCGGCAAGACGGGCAATTGCAGGTCCAAAAGAATTAAATTGGGCTTTTCTCGGGCCGCCATTTCCAACCCCTTGCCGCCGTCTTCTGCTTCGAGTAGGTGGTACTGGGTCTGGCGCAAAATATGGCGCACGACCTTGCGGTTTGAGGGGTTATCCTCAATATGGAGTATTAATTTGGGGTCCCTGGCTATTGGCAAAAGATTTCGCTCCCTCCTCGTGCCCTGGTGCCCAGCCCTGCTCAGACCGCCGTTTGCGGCAGGGCAAAGAAAAACGTCGCCCCTGCCCCGAGTTTGCTTTCCACCCAAATGCGCCCCTGGTGCATTTCGACAAAACTGCGGGCAATGGCCAATCCCAAGCCAGTCCCCTCGGCTTTGCGGCTGGCCGAGCCGTCGACTTGGTGAAAACTGGTAAAAATGCGCTGCTGTTCTTCCTCGGCTATGCCGACTCCGGTATCGGCCACCCAGAATACCACCTGGTTCTCCTCGACCCGCCCCCCCACGCGAATCTCGCCTTGGTCGGTGAATTTTATCGCGTTTTTGATCAGATTGACCAGCACGTGCTGGGTAATGCGGCGCTCATCGGCGACAATTTCGGGCAACGGTTGGTCCACCTGGCGAAGAAGCTGTAAGCCCTTGGCCTGGGCCTGGTATTCGAGGCTGGCCACGGCGTTTTCAATGCAGATTTCGGGCTGGCAGGGATTGGGCTCCAAGCGCATCGCCCCCGCCTCTATTTTGGACAAATCGAGAATATCGTTGATCAATTCGAGTAAGGCTTCGCCGTTTTGGCTTATCTCCCCGACGGCATCCTCCAAGTCGGCCGAGATTTGCCCGTATACCCCCTCCTGGATCAGGGCAGAAAAATTGATTACCGCATTCATCGGCGTGCGAATTTCGTGCGACATATTTGCTAAAAAAGCGCTTTTGGCCTGGTTGGCGCGCAGCACTTCCCCATGCGCCCGTTCCAGCTCCCAGGTTTTGTCCTGGAGTTCCTGGTTGGAGGTGTCGAGGGCCTCTGTTTTGTGGCGCAATTCCCGGTTGGCCGCCGAAATGGCCGCATTCGACCCCTGCAGCCGCCGGTTGCGCTGCACCATGCGCACCCCCTGCCAGGCAATAAGCAGCAACGCTCCGCCCAACGAAGCCACCAGGGCGATCCATTTATAGGGCGGATGCACCTTTACCCCCACCTGGGCCACCGAATCGGAATAGTTGAGATCGCGATCCACCGCCTTCAACTCAAAGGTATATTCGCCCTGGGGTAGATGATGGTATTCCACCCGCTGCTCGCGGGTCTGCTGCCATTCCTTATCGTAGCCGACCAACCGGTACAGGTATACCAATTGGTCGGGCCGGGTCTTATAGCTGATGCTTTGAAACTCAAAGGCCAGATATTCCTGGGTAGTGGGGATGCTGACCTGGGTAGAGCCGCCGTATTTGCGGTCGGCTACCACGTCCAATTTAACCGGCAAGGGGGCCGGCCGCGGCAGATAACTAGTCGCCCCTCCTTGGGTGGCCAGCCAGATTCGACCGGTCCGGTCCTGGGCCAGAGCCCACACGGTATTGTGCGCCAGTCCATCGGCTTCGAGCAGATTTTGGAATACCTGACCGTCGTAGCGACTTACCCCGCCTCCCAAAGTGCCAAACCACAGATGGCCAAGTCGATCTAGCAAGATAGAAGATACCTGGTTGTGGGCCAGGCCGTCCCCCGAGGTATAGGTTGTAAACCCTTCGCCGTCATACCGGGTAACCCCGCCGCCCCAGGTGCCAAACCACAAATGGCCGTTGCGGTCTTCAGCCACCGAGGTCAAACGGTCGTCTGGCATACCGTCGCCCAGGGAAAAATGCTCAAACGTCTTGCGGTCGTAGCGCACAGCCCCGCCCAGGGTGGCCAACCACAAATGGCCGCGCCAATCCTCGACCAGGTCCATCACCACCCCGGCCGGGTCTTGCGACAGCCCCGGTTGGGGCCCCACCCAAGTAAAGCGTTCGCCGTCGTAGCGGGTAAGACCGGCCCCTTCGCCCAGCGTTGCATCACCGGTGCCCAACCACAGATTGCCCTCCCGATCCTGGAGCAAGGCCATCACTGCGTTATACCCAAGTCCGTCGCGGGTGGTAAAGGTATCGAAGTGGCGGCCATCATAACGGCTTATGCCGCCCCCTTGGGTGGCCAACCACACATCCCCGGCCCCGTCTTCGATCATCGCCGTGACGCGCCCGGCGGGCAGACCGTCTTGCTCGTCGTAGCCGATGATGCTCTGGCCGTCGAAACGCAAGACCCCTCCATCCAAGGCGCCAAACCACATATGGCCCTTCTTGTCCTCGAAAACGGCGGCCAGTCCTTCTTCCAGATAATAGCTTATAAGGAATTGCGGATCGTATTTGACAATGCCGCCGCCAATAGTGCCCATCCACAAAAAACCTTCGTGATCTTCCAGCAAAGCAATCACCGGATCGTATATAATTTCGGAGTCAGGGCCCAAAATATCGCCGTCAAACCGGCTTACCCCACCCCGGGTCCCCACCCACAACAGGCCCTGGCTGTCCTCCAGAAGAATCTCCACCTGATTGTCGGGCAGACCTTCTTCCGTGGTAAAAAGCTTGAAAGCGGTGCCGTCGTAGCGCACCAACCCCACTTCCATGCCAATCCAAAGGCGCCCAGCCGAATCTTCCAACAAAGTATGGACCATTTGTCCGGGCAACCCATTAGTCGGGGTCAGGGTGGTGAATGTTTCGCCGTCAAAACGAGTCAACCCCCGGCCATAGGGCTCGTCCTTGGTGCCCATCCACAAGTGCCCGGCCCCATCTTCCAACAACGCGGTGATCGTTCCACCGGGTAAGCCGTCTTGCTGATCGAATATAGTATATGTTTCGCCGTCGTAGCGCAGCAGGCCTTGGCCATAGGTGCCAAACCAGATGTTTCCGGCCCGATCTTCGAGCAATTCAGTGACGTCTACGGCGGGAAAATCGGCCAAGGGCTCAAAATAGCCCTCTTTGAATTGCCATACTGTCCCCCTCTCGCTGACAAACCACAAAACCCCCTGGCGGTCTTCCAACATAGCTCGCACGCCCTGGGAGCCCCGCCCTTTACCTGGCAGGTCATACGAGGAAAAGCGCTGCCCATCGTAGCGGCTGACCCCGGAATCTCCGGTGCCCAACCACAAATGTCCCTGCCGGTCCTGGATGATATTCTGGATATTTGAGGAAGGCATTCCGCCGGGAATGCTAAAGCGCTGCCAAGGACGTCTCCCCCCTTCAAAAATTAACTGCTGTCCCTGGGCCGGAGGTGCGACCAAATCGACGGTGTGGCGGCCCCCCGAGGCAATTTCGATGACCTGCCCGGTTCCAACCTGCCGACCGATCTGGCTTTTGATGCGATAGCGCCCGGGGGGCAAATCGAGCCTGAAAACGCCCGCTTCATCGGCCCCAGCAACCACCGACCATGCCGCATCGACCGCCTCAATGTCAATTTTTCCGTGCCGCACAACCGCCCCGTCATCGGCCCAGACCAGACGCCCGACCAGACGCCCGGGCGGATCGCCGGCGGCCACTATCAGATCTCCACGCGCCTGGGGATTGGCCGCCCCATTGAGCCAGTATTTGCGCCGCCCCGGTCCCCAACCAACCCACGAGAACGACCCGTCCTGGTCGCGGTCATTGGCGGTGATATCAAAGCCCATCACCGTACCCGGCTGCAACCGATATGTCCCGTCGCTCAATTGGCTCAAATCTATGCGCCATTCGTATTGGCGCCCCTTCGGGGTCTGCTGCACGGCCGATTCGACATCGCCCTCACGCCGTTGCCCCATCACCGCTGGGGCTCCGTATACACCGGGGTCTTCGCCCCAATAGGTATACTGGACCACGGAGCCGGCATCCATATCCCATACGTCTACATAGAGTTCAGCGCCGTCTTGGTCAAACCAATTCCCCCCCCATCTGGGCACGACCATTGAATCGTCTTCTACTTCGAGCCCGGCGTAGAGGGCATTTTCGGCCGCGTTATACCCCAGACGTACAAAGGCCTGCAAATCGTCTGGTCCCTGGGGCGGGGCACCAAATTCGGTAAAGTTGAGTGGATAGACGGGCAGGTCCTCGGGCCAATCATCCAATTGCCCATCGACCTTCAAGCCGGCGACTGGATAGGCCAGGGCCACCTGGCCGTTGTGCCCCCTGGCGGGGCCGCACCAAGCCAGGGCAAGCAAACAAGCCATTACCCATCTTGCTTTTAAGGTGCCAATATATGCCCATGCTACGGCCAATAACGCCATCCTTCCAGGGGAAACCTTCTCCGCCGGCTACCCTTTACCGCAATGCCGCTGCTGAATTCTACTTTTCACTAGCATCGCTATCGACACTCTTCTTATTTGAATTACTTGAGAAAAACAAACTAAAAACAAGCCCAAGAGCCACACCCATCATTGAACCATACACATACCCAGCACTGCTATCACCAAATAAGACTCGACCAAATACCAGCCCTAACCCGGCCCCGATAACAATACCAACTATTATGCTATTTTTCGATGTACTCTGATCTTTCGAATTATCTATTCCTTCACTCACAATTACTCCTTGTGCAAATGTTGGACTAAAGACTCAGACCGCATTGGGCATAACTACAGATAATAATGCGAAAATACAGTATTGGCCGCGAAATTCTGGTGATATACTGCAACGATCTGATTTATATAGAGGCTGTTTCAAAACTTGCTTTGCCGCCGCGCGACGCCCCAAAAGGAGTTTTGAAACGACCTCTAGTTCAGCTACCTACATCATCCAACCCGCGTATTTATACAGCAAGTAGCCGCAAAAACCGATCCACCCACTCAGGATGGCTAAGGGTTCGACCAAGCCGGTCAACTTTAGCCGCCAGATTTTTTGCGCCTTGGTCGGTGCTCGCTCAATTAAACGGGGGCCGACTGCAGGGGCCGTCTCTATAATGGTCTCGGGTTGCCAACTGATTGCCTGGCTCATGAGGTCCTCCTTGCTGGGTGAGTGAATCTGTTGCCCTGTATATGCAAGGAGTGTGCCAGTTTTGCCTTTCTTTTCTTTTTTCTATATCTCCTTTATTTACAAATTCTTATAGGCTATCTAATTTTTTTAATGGCCGACTAACTTACTGCCCTGGTTTTTATCAACTCCACACCCTGAAAATTATCTATCCTACTATCTATATGTTTTTATTGAAAATAGCCACTGATAAATTACTTATCAGTGGCTATTGATCTATTAGTTATCAGCTCTACTGATATAGGCCGTCAATCGGGTATCAATCAGCAGGCCCCAGCGCTGCCATCGGCCTGGCTAGGGCCGCCTTGATCGATTGATAACTGGTAGTAACCAGGGCGGCCAGCAAGGTGGCTAAGCCGCCCCCCAAGTAGATTTCCCATGCAAAGGGTATATGGTAGGAAAAAGTGCTCAACCACCGTTCCACCCCGTAATAGGCCACCGGCCAGGCAATACAATTGGCCAGCAGCACCAGCTTGAGGGAATCTTTGCTCAGCAGAATAAATAAACCACCCACAGAAGCCCCTAACGCCTTGCGAATACCTATTTCGCGGGTCCGTTGGGCAATACTGAGCGAAGCCAGGCCAAATAAGCCCAAGCCGGCCAAAAACAGGGCCAGCCCAGTAAAAGCGGCGGCCATTTTAGCCAATTGTTCTTCGGCGCGGTAGGCCTGGGCCAGGCTGTCGTCGAGAAAAAAATATTCGAAGGGATAATCGGCCGGCAAAAAAGTCTGCCATTGTTCCTGCAAAAAAGCGATGGTGGCGGGCAAGTCACCGCTGTGCACCCGCAACCCCAGATAGTCGTAAAACCACTGCCGATAGCCTATGGCGGCAGGCTCGACACGTTGGCGCAGGGAGGCGTAGTGAAAATCGCCGACTACGCCAATTACCGTGCCCTTGGCATCCTCCTCGGAGCGGGCCCGGCCAAACCGGCGGCCCACCGCATCCGCCACCGTCCATCCCAGGGCCCGCACGGCTTTTTCATTGAGGATATAGGAATGGGTGCGGTCCCGTTGGTTGCTGGGAGAAAAAGTGCGCCCCGCCAATAAATCGACGCCCAGGGCGGCAATAAAACTCTCATCGGCCTCCTGCACCGGCATGCGCCACTGGGTGCCCTCGTGCCCTTCTGGTTTGACCAGGCGCACGAAGCCCCCGGTCTGCCCCGGCAAAAAGCGAAACGCAGTGGCAGCCAGCACATTGGGGTGCTCCAGAAAGCTCTCCTTGACCGCGGTGTAGCGTTCGACCAGCCACGGAGCCTGTTCATCCTGGCTTTTGCTTTGCCGGTCGCGGGCGAAAATAGGCAATACGACAACATGCTCGGCAGCAAAACCGAGGGGCTTGTCGTGGAGGAATTCAATCTGCCGGTAGACCATCCCGGTGCCGATAAGGAGCAGGCAAGTGGCGGCCAATTGCAGGATCACCAGCAGCCGCCGCAACCAACCACTTTGCTTGGGGGCCGCGTGGCCTTTTAGCACCTGGTGCGGCTCGAAGCGGGACAAATACATCGCCGGATAAAGGCCCGCCGCCAACCCCACAACCAGCCCTATGGCCAGCAAAGCCGGCAGGATATCGGCCAAGATCCCCCAGGTGAGGGTGTAATTGCCCCCGGATAAATCGTTAAAACCAGGCAACCCCACCAGCACCAACACCAGCCCCACCAGCAGCGCCAAGGCCGTAAAGAGTAGGGCTTCGCCCATAAACTGGCCGACCAATTGGCTGCGATAGGCCCCCAGACTTTTGCGCAGGGCAATTTCGCGGGCTCTCCGGCTGGCCCGGGCGGTGGCCAGATTGATGAAATTTATGCAGGCGATGGCCAGGATCATTACGGCGATAGCCACCAACAAATACAAGCCGCCAATATCGCCGCCTGCGGCCAGCCCATAGTCCTCTTTGCCGTAGAGATGGATACGCAAGAGGGGTTGCAGGCGGTAGATTATATTCTCTCGAGCTTCAGGCCCCATATGGCGTTCGATAAAACCGGGCAATTTGGCCACCAGCTCCTCTAAGGCGGCCTGTTCTTTTAATAACTGGACTTTTGCAAAACGCGGTTAGTATGCATTAATTGGTGCAAAATGTAGTCATTCCCCACCCCCTGTCTCGGATTGGATGCCATGCCTGCCATTATCGGCTTTCCCACGGTGGTTGAAG
>WLWI01002539.1_pt1:0-7500 | contig 15756 bp, 13 predicted proteins | sample 6701501 | NCBI WGS metagenome assembly WLWI01 (sample SAMN12718690, study PRJNA515312) | sponge metagenome | isolation source: marine sponge | host: Mycale hentscheli | place: New Zealand: South Island, Marlborough, Capsize Point | collected 2014-11-01
GCAGAGCCTTTTTGAGTTTTGTTTTTTTTACAACCAAGTCATATTTTGAAATGCAGGCATGAACACTCAATAAAATACATGGGTCAAGAAAAGTAAGAAAGCGATGACAGTGTGAGTATTACAGAGCCGGGTTTTTGCATCCCTTCTTGGCTCCACATGTTTGCAACTCGGTACTGGGTGTTGGAAGGCGAAGTCAGCATGGAGGAAGACTCAGAAAATGAACGAATATTATGAGAAGATAGAAAATATCTCATGATGGAACATACTTTAAAGATTCAGACAAAACCCATAAAGCAATAGTCAGAAGATCGATTAAGTTGAACTTCAGGATGGAACTTTAATAAAGCTACAAAGATAGCTTAGATGGTAACAATTTTCTTAAACGAGTCAATAATCTTTGACCTAGCTACTTTGTAAACTTCCCCACTTGCAGGTAATATGTAATACATGGTTTCACTACAAAGTGTTGGAATAATATGCAAATGTACAACTCTTTTCACTGTGCATGTGTACCATCCTCTTGGATTTACACAACTTATAGTAGTTGACTTTCTGTTTTGTCTTCTTGTTGTGTATACCATCATTTTTCATTGTGATTTTAATGTGTGCATATCATGAACAATGTTATTACAAAGTATACATTATACCACTACTGAAATGCAGTGTAATAGTTTTAACTCTGTTGAATTAAATGACAATTATAAGGATAGCTATATTGACAACAAGATGAAGAGAATCTAATGCAAGTGAAATTTTCTAAAATCAATATCTAAAGGTATGGATAGCAAGGCTATTATTTTTAGTTGTAAGCATCATGAATTAAATATAGATGATGTACTTGGTACTTTTGAAAACACAGAATGCTGTTATAGCTATCAACTGATAAAAATATTCAGTCAAGTTCTGGTTTTATTCTAATGTATTCAATATATCAACTCTTTCTCAACCTGAATTAATACACTTCAATTCATGTTCAATACAAAACATAATTATTAAACTTGGTCACAAAAATTACACAATGTCATAATTTTAATATTAGCTAAAGTAGTTGTGTAATAGTAGATATTTTTAAGCACATTAACAATAAATCCTCGCACCTCTAAGGTTATGTTAATAGCTAAAAGAGTATACTGCTTCTGTAGCTAGCTATAAGTAACCAGAAATATATCTGCTGTACTATAATGAATACTATATAGGTATTACATGGATTATGCAGTAGCAATTGTCTCATAGAGACCCATTCTATCTTCTGGTGTGTTGCTGCATATAAATTGGTATTTATAATTTGTCACTGCCAGCCATATATACGCTTGCATGCAAATGGAATAATAAGGTGTTTCATGAAATTATTTTACACCTTGCTACTCAAACAAGTCTAAAAGTTGCCATAAACAGCAAAAATACTGGATAATTATGTTCCAGCATAAATATCAACCTTTCAGTTACTACATAATGCTGTTCTTTCACAGTGGCTACTCCAGGGAGGGAAATATCCTAGGATATTTTACTCGGAGGAATCTGTATTTCCTGGGATGCAGAATTCCCTGTGACACAAGCTCAGCCGGACTAGAGTATTGTAACAGTATTCAGACGATGATGTGTGTATTCATCAAGTTGTGTCTGGTTGGTAAAGCATCGTCAATGGCTCCGATGCCGACAACGGACCACGAACGACGGCGAGTATATTCAAGTCAGGTTCCAGAGAAGTGAGAAAAACGTGAACTGAGGGGTACTGCTAAATGAGTATAGAAATATCTTATGCTACTCCATCCCTATCTTCAAAATGTTAGTACATCTAGCGCCACTGTCAAATCATCCATGCTTTAATACGAGTTATAACACTACCTGAAAAGTGTCTTTTGACAACCATAACAAAATCGTAAAAATCAGTGTTGATAACTAGTTAGTTAAACTTTTCAACCTTGTAATTTTTTTGTCAATTCTAACTATCAAGACAGTTTACGGATTTTATTATGGTTGTAAATGTAGCCTGAGCAGGAAAGGTGAGCTTCTTCCAGGTCTGGACATTATAGCTAGATCGCGGAAGTTAAAAACCCCTTACCGATCATTCAAAGCTCTACTCTCCCCCCTCCCCCTTTTTAAATTAATGAGTATCCCGCTATCTTTTTTTTTTTTGTACGATCTAATTGAATTGGGTGCCGAAAACTCGCTACAGACTTCGGGTTGTAAAAAGTATGGCTGTGTTTTGGATTCTTTTTTCTGTGACCTTGAACATCTTTGACGGAGTTTACTCCCAAGGTACGTCTCTAATGTAGGTGGCTAGGCTATTAGCTGTGACCCCTATACTATATAGCTATTATTGCGGGCAGGAGTGACATACAATTAAGTAAGCATTTGCTAGCAGTAATTGTAGAGTGCTTGGAGCATATTCAGCTTAATACTGAGCATCTGGATGATGCATAAAGATTCACTATGCTTGTTTCCTTATTAGACATCTGTAGACTTGCTAAAACTTAATGTTTCTTCCACTGAACTAAGTAGAGAGCAAGTCCTAATGCTTAGTTTCTCCTATTATTCTCTAAACCCTACCTCTATTCCTATGAGCTTAACCATTATTATTTGATAATTGTACATAGAGGGTGATAATTCATTTTAATCATTATGTCACTACATGTCATTCTCTCTCAACTGCTGTTAAGCATGTTAAATTACATTGACTCTGAGTAATGTCTCCACCCACTTGCTGTCAAATTTTAACTAATTAATATTCTGCTGTGCTAGATAGGCAAGCCTATTAATTACTGTACATATAAGCAAGTCATTATGAAATTCACTGTGAAATTGATTTGAAGCATTTGATTGAGGGAATGAGGTCTGACAATACATTAAAACCTAAATATATATTTTTATTAATGAATTAATTTCATTTATAAACTATTTTGAATTAAACTTGCAGTTACTGTGCAACCAAGTGGTCCTATTATCATAGCAGTAGGTGAATCAACAACTATAAACTGCACGCTAGGACCTGATATCACACTCATTGGCTGGAATGTAGAATTTATGGATCTTAATACTACAGTTAGTGTAACACCCACCAATTCTCCATTGCCAGGAGTGACTGCAGTCGCACAATCTGAATTTTCTGTGCTGACTCTAAACACTTCAAATACCAGTATTACATCAGTTACTTGTGTTGGTATTCTATTATCTACTATCGAATTATTTAGGCCTAGAGTGAGTGTAACAATATATGGTAAGTTAACATTTGGAGTACTTAAAGATTTCCAGCAGATGTAATTGAGGACAAGCCTCCTAACATGAGTTAATTTACAGCATCACTGGGCACAACTACTCTCACCCCTAAACTTTTATTTTATGCTATTTCATGTTATGAGTAGTTTTGATTGGTGTCTCAAAACGATAACTTCCAGTATGAAAAAAAAAATTACATCATCTCATAGTCTGTGATTTGTTGATTTGTCCTTAGTCTCCAGAACATCTTCTGTTTATCCCCTAAGTGGCCATGGAATAACATCATCAACACTTTGTGCCTATTGTAGTAGTACTAGTTACAGTTTTTTTTACATAGCAATAGTACAACACGTAAATAACCCATTAAAAATGTATGGGAAAATCTGAGTTCAATTGAAATCGTATGGGGAAAGTGAAATTGCACGTAACTAAGTGAAATAGCACACAAACTAATTGAAGTACCATGGTAGCTAAGTGAAATAGTACGGGTAAAGTGTGCACGCGTGCAGCTCTAGCCTTGAAAACGTACAATACAAGTAGTTTCTTGTTGAAGATTATGTCATACTTAAGTGGAGAAGCTCTAATGGTATTAGACAAAACTTTTTCAACAGGAGAAGCTATCGGTTGAAAGTGAAGTCCCAAAAGAAGCTAATCCTGAAATATGGAAATAGTGAGTGAACGGTACAGTGTAGCTACACTGAAAATGATTTTAAGAGAAGCTGACCTACAATTAGCAAGTGATAGCATGGGTGATCTGTGTTATTAGCATGGTTGCTCGTGCTATTACTCATACAAATGTGCCTTGTAGGATGACAGGGGTGATGTGAGGTGTTCAAAAGAATTCCCCTCTGGAAGGTCGCAGTTGGTAAATGATTGCTAAAAGTGTCCCTATATTGTTAATGCTTACTCTCTGTCTTTATCATTGTCAGTCTGAACCCTAGGCGAGTGGGCGGGGATTGTTTCAAATTTATTGACCTTCACATAGTTGAGACTAGGGATAGTTCAACACTCTAAATGAAGTGCTATTGTGGCGAAGTTGACTCAAGTAGGTAGTCTCCTCACCTTTGAGAGAAATCACTATTTTGGTTGCTTGTGAACTTATGAGCAGTTAACTCCTCGTAGATGGCTACATCACTTAGTAATGCAACCTTAGACTCTAACAAGCTAAAGTTAACTACTAATGAGTATCCCATTTTAACCCTTTTACCGTTTATTTATTTTTCCAGGAATTTTGAACAGGTAAATCGACATCATAAATTGTTATAATACTAGTGATGTGCTTGAGCACAAATGGCGAGCGAGCCTAAAGACTACACTATTTTTATATAAATGATTTTGACTTCTAACACTGAACGCTACTGAAAATAAGGTCCAGTTTTTTTATTTAGCATACACGGTAAAGGGATTTCAGTGCCATAGTAACAACTCTCTGCAACTGCTTGAATTGAAGGAAAACAACAACAACAAAACAATACACGTTATTTAAAAGTTTTCTGATATTCTTTAGCTAAGTAGTGGTTGTAACACACAATGCTTTGACACAACTGGAGATGCCCCTACACAGACTTACCTTCGGGGTGGTCTAGTGGACAATGTATTTTCAAGTAAATACTGTTGGGCACGGCTTATAACCATGACAAAGAGCGCATTGACTTACCACCGCCACTAATTCGAATAGAAATGGAAGTCCCTTAAGTTTTCAAGTTTTAACTGCACCCACAAAAGAATTCAAAACGGTAAACAATTCAATTTCTAGGGTGATACGGGTACTGATCGATAAACCAGAGGATTCTGTTTAGTGCAATTTGGGACGGGGTCGACCACATAGCTAACACAAAAACGCGAGGGTCAAAGTACAAAATTGCCTTACGTACGTCCATACATATATACAAATAAATAAACAAACATCCCCGATTTTCAATTGTGTTACCCCTGTAAGTGTCTCGCTCGCTACGCTCGCTCGCCAATTATCTTAATACCATTTTCATAAACTTGTCTTCCCACCCATCCCCCCCCTTTTTTTTTTTAGAATGTCAAATTCCTTCAATATTTCGAATTTCTGAATAGTCTCAAAATTATCACTTTAACATTGCACACAATCACTGCCTCATTGTGTTTTTTTTCTCTTCCTGTGATTCATAACACATATGAATTAGCACCATTATGTATGTATGATATCCCTCAGATTCTTTCACCTTCCCTAATAAAAATGCTCTGGATGACATTGACACTCGTGTCTGCAGCTACAATCCCCAAATATAACAAAGATACTGATAACTTAACCAATTACTATCCAGATTAAAGAGCATCCTGTTTCCATTTCCTGATGACCAAATTGTTTCTACCAGTTAAAGATAGAGCTTACTCTGAGCAAATTGCAATAGCCTTAAAGAGCTGTTACTGTTATTATTATGAGTGTGCAACGCAGGTGGTTATATAAGGAAGGCTTGTTCATCGAGAAGTATATCACATAAATCTCTCTTTTGCCGTTTATCATGTAATGCAAGTCATCAAGGTTACATAATTATTTTCCTCCCTTAATTTGTACAATCTTATGTTTTGTTTTGCTTTTGCATAACGTGCATTAACTCAGTTAATGTAATCATATATTACAGGTGTACCAGATCCTCCTATGAATATCTCTTTACAACTTGTAGCAACTGAAGTAGAAGTCTCGTGGGAGTATAGAATAATTCAATCTGTTACAGTTACTTTCAATTTAAGTCTAACCTTTTACCAACCAAGTGTCCTGGAAGAAATTACAAAAAACGTTAAAGATATGCAAAATATTACGTTCACTTTGCTAGGCAACAGGTCATGTGACTCATACAGATTGTGTATAGCCGGTAGAAACACAGTAGGTCAAGGAGAAGATTCTTGTGCTGTAGGAAGTCTACCTTATATACCGACACTTGATAGGATTCAATATTCATTGTCTAAACGTAATGGAAACTTTGCTTTAACAGTCATGATAATGGTAAGTACATACATACTAAAAGAAAATTACTTTTACAAAACATTTTTTTAGATGCCTAAAGAGTGTCACAACAGTGAACAGAGATATGAGCTAGTTGTGAGGTCTGTGCCAACCAATGATACTCGATCCTCTCTTCCAGTTCTAGCTGATCTGAAGACTATGTTACACATTGGGAATTTGTTAGAAAGTAATTCTTATGTGTTTACAATAACATCACTCAATCTGATTGGAGAAGGAAGATCAGAAGATATATCATTTTGTAAGTTGTAGTCGCAGTGTAAGTTTGTGTTAATTCATTGGTATGAGCTAAAATTACTTTTCTAACTTCTTATTAGCTAGTCATAAAAATTTATAACATATTTCTTATTAGATACAAGTTGTATTCATGGAGTAAGAATTTGCTCACTAGAGGGAGGTGGGTTCAAAGTGTCATGTGACTATGTCCCTGGATGTGAAGATATAGGATGCAATTACATCATCAGTGGAGATAATAACATCACAGATATCGATGGGACTATTTCTTCTAATGGGTTCTTATTATTGTCTATTAATATCAGTTCATACAATTCTATAACAATTAATAATAGTAATAGTAATACAGTGAGGCAACAACTGAACTTCAATTCGGTGGAATTGTGTTTACATTCAACAGGTTAGTACCAGAGATGCTCTGCATCACCAACTAATTATTCCTATATTCTACAGACTCTACCTCATCCACTCAAGGCAATACAACATATACTGTCACACCTTCTAACACTACTACCATTATTGTTGCTGTAATTGTAAGCGTAACTAGTATTGCTGTGTTAACAATTGCTTTGATTATTTTGTTCTGTCTCTGCATTCATAGTAAGTTTCAGATTTTTTCTCATATTTATTATAATATTTTAATGATGTGTTTCAGAAAATAATGCAAGAAAAGTATTGAAAAGAACAACCATTGATGTCTTACAAAACATACAAAATGACAAGTAAGTTCTTTGTTTATTTTCACATGAATATATTACTTGTGCTTGTTGATACTAGAAACAAGAATGATGCAAATCAAAACCTAAGTGTAAGTTAATACTTTACATAATGTGTTTCAATTCTTAATTATCTTTCCACAATATGCACTTGTTTCGTTATCATGATATTTTCATTTGTGACATTGACGACAAGAATATAAAATGGATTAATTAAAAAATGTAATGAAATAATGTTTAAAAATATTTTGACTGAGTGACACAAAGTATTATTATTGTTAATTAATCATTAGAATTAATATTTTAATTCAGAGATATCTTTGTCATACAATACGAGTG
>WLWI01002539.1_pt1:12500-15756 | contig 15756 bp, 13 predicted proteins | sample 6701501 | NCBI WGS metagenome assembly WLWI01 (sample SAMN12718690, study PRJNA515312) | sponge metagenome | isolation source: marine sponge | host: Mycale hentscheli | place: New Zealand: South Island, Marlborough, Capsize Point | collected 2014-11-01
AGTTATAGAATTGTATGCACTGATATTAATAGACAGCAAGGTAAATTCCTTAGGAAAATGGCCCCTTTAATACTTTTGATGTTACTATCAACACTGATGATGTAGTTACATCCTATATATTCACATCCTGGGACAAAGTCACATGATAGTCTGAGCCCACTTCCCTCTTAACATAATATTTTTATTCCCTGAATACAGCTTGTGGCTGACAAGAAAAGAGGTTACAAATTATAAGTTGAAAAAAAAAAATCTACATTTTCATACCAATAAACAAACACAAACATATACTCCTACTAAAAGTTACCAAATGCTACTTCTTTAGATCTTCGTTCTGCAATCAGATTAAGTGATGTTATTGTAAACACTAAAGAATGGTTTGGAAACAAATTCCTAATCTGTAACAAGTTGTCTGATCAGCTAGAACTGGAAGAGATGATCGAGTATCATTATAGTGAAGACAGACCTCACAACTAGCTCATATTTTAGGGTTTTAAGTATTAAAATCCATAAGTTGTACATTCCAACCAATTAGTGTGATTTCATCTCCTATAGTATTTATTTTATAGTTACTAATTCACCAACTGCTATGATAATAATAGGACCACTTGGTAACATAGTAGTTGTAACACAAAATTATTATAATCTTTTATTGCTGACTAAAAATTCAGTAATCAGTGAAGAATTAAAAAGTATAAATACAAATAGCTATGTGAGTCTTAACGTTAACTTTAATAGCTATGTGTTCTAATAACATAATTGTGTGTATATATATAATATATACTACGTCAACTACTCAGATCAAATATATTTACTATTACATGTTGCAAATCCTTAGCTACATGCAGTGAAGGATTGGGGGGAGGGAGGGGGGAGGGGGGAGGGGGTACACAGCATGCAGATTTATTACACCTCGTAAAAGTATCACGATTAAGCATTAATTTCTTGATGGATTGGCTCATGAATTCAAATCAATTTCCAAAACAATAAAAAGCTAGGTGTTTGTTACTATTAATACCAAATGCAGAACTCAGTTTGTATTTACAACTGTCATAATGAGATATCAGGAAGAATATTTGATGGTCCTGATGACAGTTAAGAATTTCATATTGATGCATATCCTCCAAGCCAAAACTAAACATTGAATAAACTGACATTGCAGGAATTCTTTGAAAAAAATGAAAAAAAATGGAAATGCTTGAAATAATTAATTGAACTAGCTAAATCCCATAAAATTATCCCTATGGTATTACACTTTAATTTAACTGAGTTAATGTAAATGTTATTTACATGAAATATAAAAATTGGAAAATGGTTTTTCATGACAGTAAATTGGTATGTTGTACATTATGCCCCCCACCCCCCTACCCCCAACCCCACACTTGTAAGCAACTTTAATCATCCATGCTGCTCCATTCATTTCAACTAAACAAAGTAATCCATTTATATCCATCTGCTTTGCCCAAATGTTCAAGAACCATAAAAACTTTCTCAGATTGACCAAGCAAAGACTGAAGATTTAAACATTTATACATTGATGTTAGAGATGTGTTTAATTTGGATATTGGCAAGCATAATATTATTTTTTTCATTAATTTTCTCTGTGTGAATAAAAATTGTCCTCTTATAAACCTCCATAACTTATATACCTTGTGTAAAAGTGGGCACACAATTTGAAACCTCATTATCAAATACCTGCATTAGAACCTACTATTGCATGCTTGTTTGATTATAATTTGTAATAAAATTTTCCCTCAGCAGTTCAGATAGGTTTAATGCTTAGCTTCCTTATGTTTCTGTTTTCTCTGATGGCCTACTAATTATAACTGTGGCTATTTCCTGCTATTCTGTGAGTACTATACCTCAAAGACTTCAACCACTAATTTTTGAGTGTGCTGCCAAACAAGAGTGCTCAACTTTTAAACTACCTTACCATTTGTTCTTATTTTGATATTATATCGCTTAAAAAAATAAAATAAAACATAAATGTTAACTAGAAAAAAACAAATGAAAATTGTGACTTGATGCTGGGATTACATAATAATGATTATTATCAATCAGCATAAGCTTAGTTTAGAACCTAATATTTTTATGTCTTAGCTATATTTTTTGCTTAAATTTGCAGTCTAATAAGGGTGTTTCATGAAATTATTTTTACACCTTGCTTCTCAAACATATAATCATAGCTACATAATTGTCTCATAGAGACCCATTCTATCTTCTGGTGTGTTGCTGCATATCAATTGGTATTTATAATTTGTCACTGCCAGCCATACGCTTGCATGCAAACGGAATAATAAGGTGTTTCATGAAATAATTTTTACATCAAACATTATAATGTTAGCTGACCTTTCTAAAATTCTGCCTGTCTATACAAGTCTAAAAGTTGTCATAAACAGCAAAAATTCTGGATAATTATGTTCTAGCATAAATATCAACCTTTCAGTTACTACATAATGCTGTTCTTTCACTGGTGGCCCAGAGAGGGGGTGCAATATTTCCCACGAGGGTACAAAATATCCTAGGATATTTTACTGGGGGAATCTGTATTTGCTGGGAAGCATAATTCCGCTGTAACACCAGCTCAGCCGGACTAGGTTATTGTAGCATTATTCAGATGATGATGTGAGTATTCATCAAGTTGTGTCTGAATGGTAAAGCATCGTCAATAACTCGGATGCCGACAACGGACCACGACGACGGCGAGTATATTCGAGTCTGGGCGAAGAAAAGTGAGAAAAAGTAAACTGAGGGGTACTGCTAAATGAGTATAGAAATACCCCAACCTGCATAAAGTTAGTACATCTAGCGTCAATGTCAAATCATCCATGCTTTAATACGAGTTATAACACGGCCTGAAAAGTGTCCTTTGACAACCATAACAAAATCGTAAATTAGTGTAAAATGTGTTTATAACTAGTTAGTTAAACTTTACAGCCTTGTAGTTTTTTTTGTTAATTCTAACTATCAAGACAGTTTACGGATTTTTTTGTAAATGTAACCTGAACATATTTTGGCCCCTTAATCCAGGAAAGATGAGCTTCTTCATAAAAATAAACTTTGAATATAGAGAGGTCTGGACATTACGGATCGCGGAAGTTAAAAACCCCTTACCTTTTTTTTGTACGATCTAACTAGTGGTGTGCTTGAGCACAAATGGCGAGCGAGCCTAAAGACTATACTATTTTTATATGAATGATTTTGACTTCTAACACTGAAGCTACTGATAAGGTCCATTTTTTTAATTTAGCATACAGGG
>WLWI01002540.1_pt1 | contig 15755 bp, 7 predicted proteins | sample 6701501 | NCBI WGS metagenome assembly WLWI01 (sample SAMN12718690, study PRJNA515312) | sponge metagenome | isolation source: marine sponge | host: Mycale hentscheli | place: New Zealand: South Island, Marlborough, Capsize Point | collected 2014-11-01
AATGAATGTCTGCATATTATGGCTATGCATATTGCTCGTGGGTTGAGTGAAGCAATTCGTAAAGCAGCTTGCTTTACAGTAATGGCTGACGAGTGTACTGATTTGTCAAACAAGGAGCAGTTCACAATTTGTATCAGATGGGTAGGTGATGATTTAGTAGATCATGAAGATTTCATTGGTCTTTATCAGGTAGACAGCATTAATGCTGAATGTCTTACACATGCAATCAAGGACACACTTTTACGAATGAATATCAGTTTATCTAGTTGTCGTGGCCAATGCTACGATGGTGCTTCAACTATGAGTGGTAGCAAGACCGGTGTAGTAGCAAGACTATGCTCAGAAGAAAAACGTGCTGTATATTCACATTGTTATGGGCATGCCTTAAATTTAGCCATTGGCACAACAATAAAGCAGTCTACAGTGTGCAGTGATGCCATGGATATCGCTTTTGAGGTCACTAAGCTGATAAAATTTTCTCCTAAACGGAATGCTATCTTTGATAAAATCAAGGAAGAAAATGCTGCTGAGGATGATAGTGGAGTTGGAATCAGGTCATTTTGTCGTACCAGATGGACTGTCAGAGGAGAATCAATTGGAAGTATATTGGAGAATTACAACGTTCTGAATGAGTTATGGGATGAGTGTTTACAAGATAAGCTGATGCCTGATGTTAAAAGTCGAATAATTGGAGTTAAAACTCAGATGTCCAATTTTAGTTTATTGTTTGGTTTGCATCTAAGTGAGAGAATTCTGAAAATTACTGATAATTTGAGCAAAACACTGCAATTAAAATATCTTTGTGCAGCTGAAGCTCAAGTCATTGTGAGTCACACCGTAAAGACTTTGATGAGCATGAGACATGATGAAGAATTTTTGCTATTTTGGAAGCACATGGATATTTTACGTGTACGCATGAATACAAATGAGCCAGTCTTACCCAGGAAGCGAAAGACTCCAAGGCGCTTTGAAGTGGGTGAAGGAGATTCTAGCCATTCTTCTACAGTTGAAGATCATTATCGCAAGTTATATTTTGAAGCTTTGGACTTGGCAATTAATTGTATTCAGGATCGTTTCAACCAGCCTGGTTACAAGCTGTATCAAACACTTGAAGAACTACTTGTTAAAGCTGCAAATAAAGAAGATTACTCTGAACAACTTCATAAAGTTGTAGCATTTTATGGAAGTGACTTTGATAAAAGTGAACTTCATACTCAGCTACAAATATTTGGCTCTTGCTTTTCTACTTCAAGTGGTACTGAGAAAATAACCCTTAAAGAAGCACTTCATTTTCTTCAAAGCCTTTCAGATGCACAACGTAGTTTCTATAAGCAAGTGTGCTGGGTTGCTCGATTAATAATTGTTTTGCCTGCAACCAATGCTGCAAGTGAGAGGTCTTTTTCTACCATGAAAAGAATTAAAACATATTTACGTAGTACCATGAAACAGGATCGCTTGAATCATCTTATGATTTTAAATATATACAAAGAATTAACCAAGAAACTTGACCTTGTTAAAGTTGCAAATGAATTTATTAGTGGGAGTGAGCACAGGAAGAATTTTTTTGGATCATTTTAACTTTAGCTAATCATTAATTTTCTTTCATTATTTCAAATTCAATTTTTTAATAACATTGTTCCTTTAATACAAAATGAGTTATGAAAATATTATAAGGTATGAATTTGCCTGACCAATGAAATAATGCTTTCGCCACCACTGCAATTTGACCCTTAGAAAAGAAATGGATTTACCACAGTTTAGTTGACACTCAACTCACGTGCAATGGGGAATTCCAAGCAATGATAATTCCTTGACTTAAAAATAACAAAAATTAGAAAAATGTTTAATTTCCACAGCACAACCTAAGCTCAAAGACTGCGAAGTTGTACACCATACTGAAAACTGCTGGAACTTTTATTCACAAGAAAAAAGGCACAACGCAGAAAATAAGCTGAGAATGATCTGCTGTGTAAAGTTTCTCGATTTTTTTATTTTAAGTTTTTCTTCCTTTGGCCTTGTTTACCCTCCCTCCACAAATTCTGCAGTGCTTCCACAGCTGTTTACTGTGATACTTCATTGAACTTTGTATGGAAATTTGTATGATATTTATTATGCAAGAATAACTGAAGAAAATTCATTTTAATTATTTCCAGTAACTCAAGTTCTTATAGACTTCATTGCAAAGTTCCCAATTAGTTCCACTGACCAGATATTCACCACAAAAAGGAAGCCATTAAAATCTTATTAGCACCTGGTGGTTAGCTCACCCCTAGTAAAGGGTCGTGCTTTGGGCTATTCTTGCTGGCTAGCCATGCGCAGTTGGCCAACAAGAGCTTAGGGAAAAGGTCAATCTGTCCCCACACTGTAAACCAAAAGGTGTGTAGTTCACACCAAATTAAGCGTAAATCACTTGTAACAATAGTCACACCAAAATATGGTGTGATGCACACACCTCATCGTTTGGGTGTGAAGTACACACCAAATTTAGCGTGAATTCTCACCACAATCACTATGAACTCATACTTACATATTTGCTGAATTATTTTAAGTTAGATTGATTCTAGTAATACATATCAACATTTTTTTTCCAAAAAGAGATTGTTGTAATCCCAGATCTCATTAATCAGACGACTAAAATCTACTCAACTCTCTTATCTAGCACACAAGTGTACAAAACATTTATAAGGTAGATTACAATGATAATAGCATTGGTTTTTGCCTGCACATGAATATAATTAATGTTCGGTAAAGGGTCCATGCTATTCACACTCTATAAACCCTGATTAGTCAGTTTATGCAGTCATGCTAGCATGTGTCACACTCACATGCAGTATATGATAGTGGAATAGTGGTTTTATGGAACTACTATCAATAGAGTATAATAGTACTCTTTACTATTCTGAAACAAATTCCTCAATGTATGTGTGTGTGTGTGTGAGTGTGTGTGTGTGTGTGAGTGTGTGTGTGCATGAGTGTTTGTGTGTGTGTATTTGTGTGTGTGTGTGTTTGTGTGTGTGTGTGGTTGTGTGTATGTGTGTGTGTGTGTGTGTGTGTGTGTGTGTGTGTGTGTGTGTGTGTGTGTGTGTGTGTGTCAGTCATTCCAACCATTTAGTTATACCTTTTTGATCAAATAATGGCATAATGTGTAGAACTTAGCCATTACCACAGGGCCACTCAGCTACCACTAATTACTTTAGAGAACCGTCATGGGACAGAGGTAATATCAAAAAAGGAAGCAGCAAGTGACTACAACCAGGTCAAAGTCATGGAACTCCCTTATGGGAGTTATCAGATTACTCCTTGAGGAGGAGTATTAATTATGTCCCAGTGGTGGGTGGTAGAATGTTTTTGATTTATCCTATGAAAATGTTCTCTCTCTGACAAGTTCATTTTGCTACTTACATCTTAGATTACTCATTGCAATATATATTCTATTATACCAGGAATCTTCTGGAAGCAGAAATATATTTTCTATACCATTATTACATAATCCCAGCTCAAATAGGGGATTTGCATGATGACATCACTTAACATTCGGCCACGCCCATCGATGGTATCACTGCACACCGTGTCCCATTGAAAATGTATTAGTTTTGCTGACCGCTTGGTCTATTATTTGCTGTAGCACCAGCGCCAGGCTGCACAGAGCTTCCAAATTACAGGAATAGCTTTATTATGAAATTTACTAACTGCTGACAGCAAACGTTTAGGATTTTCAGCCAGGAGACATAAATGCAACCACCTGTTTTGACAGACTCAGACTCTGGCAGAAATACCATTTATAAAAGCAAGTAGCTATAGTTGAACATCTTACTCTTAGTCAGCTTCATGTTGTGAAGTTGAGATAGATAAAAGGTATGTATTTGCTAGCAAATATTGGCAACTTAAAAGAAAGGTGAGCAAAATGGTAAACAGCCTCGCAATACTGTGACTTGTGACAAAGTAAAGAAGTCTAAGACATACTTCCTAAATTGAATATATATAGATCCAGATAGTAGTCTTTGAGAATCAAGGTATAAACGAAAAACAAGAAAAAATATTTACCACCATTTTGCCAACTCCATTACTAGCTATATTGATACCATCGGTGGGCGTGGCAGGATGTTACGTGATGTCGATGTCATCATGCAAATCCTCTATTCTGTTCAATGCTCCAAGAGCTTTGCTAGGATCCCACATGATACCTGAAACACACCTATATTACCTTCTTAGCTAGCTAGGTATTTTGTGTTGCCGCTGTTATAAGTCTTTGAATCATGACTAGATAGCTTACCATAATTACCAAGATAGAGATCACTTCCAGTGCTTTCCAGTCTTTGCCATATGCTCCCGACTTAAGGGAAATTTGGAGGCGACGCCGTTTTTAGTGGCATCAAACTCCTCAGTATTAAGTTTGTCTTATTATAATATTCGTGAGAACGTTACGTCTTAGTAATGTATTCATGTGAACCTTTACTTCTAAGAAATGAGAGGTTTATCTCTAGGTGAGGAAACAGATGGCGAAAGTTAACGTCACAGAACGAATTGTTTTTTGTCGCATCTGTGGTAAGCTAAAATTATTTACAACCGCACCAATAGTACCACAAGACATCTTCCAGAGTGTACCAGTATGTAAAGGGTCTAGTTGGCAGACTAACACTTGCGCACTTGACATACACGTATTCATCGCCGGACACGGCCTATATAAAGGTAATACGCCCACTTTGTAATATCCGACAAAAGAATGGAGAATCTTCAAACAGCAATTATACATCAAGATTACGACAAAGTCTCAGTTATCCTCAAAAATAGCCCCAGCAAGGATATTGTACAAGTCCTAAGGCGTGGATGTGAGACAGGAGACGTCAGATTTGCGAGAATTGCACTGCAAAACTTGTCAGGTAATTTGCTGAGTATTATAAAAGAAGAATACTTGATCCATACTGCCTGCAGTAAGGGGCACACAAACGTTGCTGTCTTATTGTTAGAATCTGGGATACCAGTGGATCTGTTGAATGAGGAAGGATATTCAGCTTTAATGTTAGCATGTCTTCATGGCTATGCTGAAGTGGCAAAAGTACTGCTACAATGGGGGGCTGTAGTAGATTTGAAGAGAAATGAAAGATTTTCGCTACTATTAGCTTCTGAAAATGGACATTTGGACGTAGTCAAAGTACTACTGGAGTATGGTGCTAAGTTGAATTTGCAAAACAAAAGTGGATCATCTGCTATGGTAGAAGCTAGTAAAAATGGACATTTCAAAGTGGTAAAACTACTGTTAAAAAAATGTCCTCAAGTTGATTTACAGAAATTTAAGGGACGGTCAGCCTTAATAGTAGCTAGCCAGAGTGGTCATGCTGAAGTAGTTCAAATACTACTAGAAAATGGTGCCCAGGTGAATCTGCAAAAGAAAGATGAGTGGTCAGCCTTAATGATAGCTAGCCAGAATGGTCATGCTGAAGTAGTTAAACTACTACTAGAAAATGGTGCCCAGGTGAATCTGCAAGAGGAAGAAGGGTGGTCAGCCATAATAGTATCTAGCCAAAGTGGTCATGCTGAAGTAGTTAACATACTACTAGAAAATGGTGCCCAGGTGAATCTGCAAAAGAAAGATGAGTGGTCAGCCTTAATGATAGCTAGCCAGAATGGTCATGCTGAAGTAGTTAAAATACTACTAGAAAATGGTGCCCAGGTGAATCTGCAAAAGAAAGATGGGTGGTCAGCCTTAATAGTAGCTAGCCAAAGTGGTTATGCTGAAGTAGTTAACATACTACTAGAAAATGGTGCCCAGGTGAATCTGCAAAATAAAAATGATAGTTCGGCCATGATGATAGCTAGCCAGAATGGTCATGCTGAAGTAGTTAAACTACTACTAGAAAATGGTGCCCAGGTGAATCTGCAAAATAAAGATGGGTGGTCAGCCTTAATGATAGCTAGCCAGAATGGTCATGCTGACGTAGTTAAAATACTGCTAAAAAATGGTGCACAGGTGAATCTGCAAAAGAAAGATGATAGCTCAGCCTTAATGATAGCGGTCCGGAATGGTCATACTGAAGTTGTTAAAGTTCTACTTGAATATGGTGCCGACAAGAATCTGCAAGACAAAGATGGGTTGTCAGCCCTGGTAATATGCGATCAGCATGGCTATGTAAAGCTGGCTAAAATAATGCAGGAATATTCAAGTACAGCACAACAACCTGTTATTGTAAGTTTACAAACAAATACTAATTTTACTACACAATCCATTAACTGCAAATACAATGAGACAAAGTTTGTGAAAATATAAGTATTACTTACATAATCATACCTTGCTGACAGATATACTATTGCTTCTAATTAGCAGATAAAGCACTATATAAAGCCAAAATACTTCTAATTGCTTTTTTTGTTGTTGTTTTTGTTTTTGTTTTTTCAGAAAAAACATGACAACACATCTCAAGCAGAACCTGGAGGTGAGTACTCTAACATGTATATGTAAATTATTTAGCATGCATGTATGTATTACAAATGTATTCTATATATTTAGTATAATTATATAGTTATATATAGTATAATCTGCTTAGCATAAATGGCGAGAGAGTCTCTGGTTAGGTTATAGTATTGCTATAGTATGATTAATTTTAACTTCTAATACTCCAGCTACTAATAAGCAGCCAATTGTATATGGTAAAGGTGTTTCAATTAGCCAGAGCCATTGTTACAATAATCACAGAGGCATGAACAATATTCACGAGTTTGTTGACCTTCATATTCATTACATTGTGATCACACTTACTTACTGTTGTACTTTTACCTAGACTTGTTACTGTTGAGTATTATTATTCTTGCTATTATCGGAATTGTTGAGTAACATAATAGTGTATCTAACTAGGAAGCTATATTGATACTTGCACAGGAAATTCATCATAATAAGGCAATATATTCCATATAACTAATGTTCTGAGTTATCATGCTTAGTTATTGCGTCACCCAGGTTATACAGGTGTTTGTTACACAAGAAACTCACTATGGCATTCACACATGAGCAGTACATAATAAATGTATTTTTATTGGATAATACAGAATACTAGTGATGTGCTTGAGCACAAAGGGTGAGTGAGCTATGCACAAACATAACACTTCCATGGAATCTGTCAGTCCATTTCTAAAAGTATGAGTATGTAGCAGTTGTGACCATCATATACTACTTTAACTAACAAGGAACTACTTTCTTACATCAATTCCCTGAGTACTGTTATTTTCTGTAGTCTCTGACTATCTGAATTACCAGATACTTTTGATAACAAACACTCGTAGCTATTATAAAGGTCGAGTTTTTTTTAGTAGTACATCAAGCTAATTTCATTTTCATTATTATCTAATTTTAAACAAGGCTAACTCTGTTTCTTCATTAGTTCTGAAGTGCTCCACTGGTAAATCATATATTGCCAATTGGCTAAAACTTGTATAACCAGTTTTACATACTAAGCAACTGTAATGATTACATAACTAACTACATGAATCTTTTTTTCTATGTCCCTAAATAAGCTGGAGCCAATAATATAATGCATGTTGTATGTAAAAGTTGTTAATTATAGTAAACTATTTGGAAGGTTATTTCAAGTAATACAAATGTTTTATGTGTATACATTTACTTTTTACAGAATCTCAATCTACCTTGCCTGGGTTTATTCAAGATGAAAACATTTCTGTGTCTTACAATGGACACAAAAGTTCTGTGGACTGGAAAAAGAATGGAATACAACTTCAATTTGAAGAATACAAGTCTGAAGACTGCAGTAATACTCCTATTCAAATATCTACAGGATCATTAGGTTACACCCGAATGCCTCATGAGGTTGAGTCAGTTAGCAAAGTTTATCACGTCCACAGCTCCAAGATACTTGAGACTTCTGTAACGATTAGAATTAAACACGATGAACCAAATGATGTTCATAATTTATATTTTTTTACTTGCTCTGAAGACAGGCCTCCTTATGACTTCACTTATCTTCCTGGAGGAACTTTTACATCTACATATGGAGAGATAGTAGTTTCAAAATTTTCATTTTTTAAAATCGGTAAATTTTTCTCTAGATATCGTGTAAGAAGTGTCCTGAGTAGGTGGGAAAAATCTTATGAGGTATCTCTATATCGTGGTACTGTACCATTTAGTGTGTCATCTGAGCGATGTTTTAACCTTTACGTATCACTTGTAAAGAATTGCAACGCTTTCAGACAAGGAGTAAAGTCTTTTATCAAGGAAGAGTACAAAGAAGATGTTCAATTAGTGTCTAGTTTTGTTACTCGCTTTAATCCCACAGACACCAAAGTGACCGTATGTGGGGAAATTACTCCATCTGATGCTAATTTGGATGAACCTGATTGCACATTTCTACGTAAAACTCAAATCAAAAATTATGTTAATGCTTCTCCTCCTCTTCTAAAGTATCGGCTCCGCATCAAACCTGGTTCTTCAGTGACAGTAAAGTTTAACCTAACAGGACTTCAAGATATTGACCATATAACTTTAAGTCCATACGATCTACCAGGTAATAAGTAATATACATAATTAGGAATATATTTTATCCTCAAATTATTGTTTAATAGATTCTATTCCAGCCATAATGCTTAGCAGTAGTCAAAGTGAATCAAGTAAGTAGCTATCATCTAACTAGTCGTGTGTGCTTCATCAAAAATGGCGAGCTAGCGAGCCTAGTAATATAGTGATAACTAACATACCATATAAATAAGCAAAAAAAAATTTTTTAATTAATAAACACTATAGGAATCTCGATTGTATAACCCCTGTAAATGTCTCACTCACTTTGCTCGCTCACCAATGAAACTTTATTAGAATAAATGGTGTAATGTTATTTAATTTTGATGATAATAAGTCCTTACAAATGTTATGACATGATATACGAGAGTATGTCATAATTATGCCTCAGTTTTTAGGTCATCAATTATACTATTTATATATTTTAGACACCCTCAGCATGAAAGAGTTTAAGGTTGTCTTTGAAGAAGCATTTTTTGCCAGAGAACAATGGAAGAACATTGGCCTTCAGTTGGATGTGGATTATCAAACTTTGAATGTCATAAAGCATGAGCATAGCCATATCGTCGATGACTGTTTCCAAGACATGTTAAAGAAATGGCTGACTGGAAATGGAGAACGAAGATGGAGTAAATTAGCTTGTGCTTTAGAAAACAAAACAGTTGGTTTTACTGACTTAGCTGACAATATCAAAGAAAAATACTGCAACTGATTCATAACTCCATGAATAATTGTTTATTATTTATCTTTATTCATTTTATAATTTTTTATTTCTTATTCATTAATTTCCTGCTTACATCTGTATATATTTGCTGTTGCCATTTTTTTGTAATTAGCTACTTAACACCATTTTTTAGAACTCTGTAGTAAGCCCGATTTTTGCTAATGCAAGACATTCTGGTTTCACTGATTAAACTGTTATCTATCATTGGACTCATTATATCATACCTTGGTTTTACTGTCACACCATATAAATATCTGTACACTTTCATATTGTAGTTAGTTGTGTTACTTTACAGTTTTCAAATAAACTAATCCAGTTATTTGTATAGCTATGGGACTAGTTATTACATTGGTGAGGAGGCAGAAACCTACTCACAATGTCAACCGCTCAGCACGCTCAGCCAGTTCATTACTTCAGTAAATTGCAAATCTTATGTTGAACGCGCAAATCTTTATTTAGCTGTAAACAACATCGCAGACGTCAATAAGCAGCTCGCTGTTTTTCTGAGTTCCTGTAAAGATGCTACTTACCGGAGGATCAAAGATGTTTTGCTTGCTTGTATAAACAGCGATTTACCACTTATCCAACCACAAAATATTTTCAAGGAATGTCAACCATTCTGCCTCTGGCATCCACCCATATTCAATGATGGGCACTTTTACTCGGAGGATTCAACTACAATATTGCCTATAAGCCTGGCAGGGATCATGCCAATGCCGACACTCTGAGTAGATTACCTTCTTCACCTCCACCAGCTCAGACTCCTACCTCACCCGAAATAGTATACCTATTAGAAGTCATCGGTGCTTATCCCATCATGTCAGAACAGTGGACTGCTAAGGATCGTACACTCGCAAAACTTCAAGTAGAGGGAGTCAAAAAGAAGAACAATCATTGAAGCCTTATCATCTTTGTTGGATAGAATTATTCACAGAACAAGGCTGAGCTCTACATGTAAAACTGTGTGGTTATTCCTAAAAGAGGGAAGAAAAGCCGTTATGGAAATTCTACATGAAGGAGAGATATCCTGGAGGAACAAGAATGAACAGAGTGACTTATTTTGTTTAGTGGCCAGGAATTGACAATGACTTAGATGGAAAAGTTTTTATAAAAAACTAACATGCCATCAGTGCCAGTTAACTAGAAGTTCTCCACCCAAACCACCACTACACCCTTGGAATTTTCCAACTTCCCCATGGGAACATTTACATGTGAATTTTGCTGGTCCGTTCTGTGGTCAAATGTTTCTCGTTGTGGTAGACACCTGCTCAAAGTGGCTGAAAGAGGTCCCTCTAGCAGCAGCTAATTCAACCAACACAATCGACGATTAAGGAATGTGTTTGCCACTCATAATTTACCCAAGATGATAGTTTCCAATAATGGTTCTCACTTCACAAGCGACGAATTTCAAGCATTCATGAAGACTAATGCCATCAAGCTTGTTTGCTCATCACTGTACCATCCCTATACAAATGGTCTAGCGGAAAGAGCACATGAAACGACTCGCAGGTTCCGTGAATCAGCGTTTGGCATCATTTCTGTTTTGGTATCAACTTACAACACATACAACAACTGGAGTAGCCATGGCAGAGCTACTACTCGAAAGACATCCACGATCACTGCTAGACTTTCTCAAACCTAGTTTAGCAGACAACGTTCACAAATAAATATAGACAGCTAGAAAAGGAATCATGACACTACAGTTAGGGTGCGTACATTTGCTGTGAATAATAATGTCTACGTCAAGAATTCCCTAATGCTAAGAAATGGATGCCTGGTAAGGTTATTGAAGTGAAGTGTCCTCTTTCATTTTCAGTGGAACTGAGATGGACGCGTTGTACGACGGCATGTGGATGTGCTAAAGTCTTGATCTTCAACACCAGGAACACCAGAAGAGAACAGTGAAATTTTTGGCCTGCAAACTGATGCAACAATACCAATACCAGATTTTGCAACTACTACCAGCTACAGTCTTGGTACCACAGAATGAACCACTAGCTACTGAAGCTGTACCATTGGGGGACACATTGACAGAACCTTTAAGAAGGTTCACACCTATTGGTGGGGGAATGTAGTCACGACCGTTTAACTGCAAACTGTGGCACTTAGGCACACCCACAAAAAAATTTCCCCCTTCTGATATTTCTTAGCAAACATCCTAGCTACAATTTGACCCTTAGAAAATAAATGGATTTCCCACAGTTTAGTTGACACTCAACTCACATGTAATGGGGAATTCCAAGCAATGATAATTCCTTGACTTAAAAATAACAAAAATTAGAAAAATGTTTAATTCCCACAGCACAACCTAAGCTCAAAGACTGTGAAGTTGTACACCATACTGAAAACTGCTGGAACTTTTATTCACAAGAAAAAAAGGTACAGCACAGAAAATAAGCTGAAAAGGATCTGCTGTGTAAAGTTTCTCGATTTTTTTATTTTAAGTTTTTCTTCCTTTGGCCTTGTTTACCCTACCTCCACAAATTCTGCAGTGCTTCCGCAGCTGTTTACTGTGATACTTCATTGAACTTTGTATGGAAATTTGTATGATATTTACTATGCAAGAATAACTGAAGAAAATTCATTTTAATTATTTCCAGTAACTCAAGTTCTTATAGACTTCATTGCAAAGTTCCCAAGTAGTTCCACTGACCAGATATTCACCACAAAAAGGAAGCCATTAAAATCTTATTAGCACCTGGTGGTTAGCTCACCCCTAGTAAAGGGTCGTGCTTTGGGCTATTCTTGCTGGCTAGCCATGCGCAGTTGGCCAACAAGAGCTTAGGGAAAAGGTCAATCTGTCCCCAAAATGTATATAAAATTTTTCCTTCCATTGGTTAAAAAAAGTGTGGTTTCTGATGGAGGTCACTATTGAAGTCATGAATATATTCATGAACATACTGGAAATCCTCTTTAGGGTCACAATTACTCGCTAAGTTCAACTATTTCACTAATTACCTTCCCACATAACGATACAGAAAGTAGGTAAAGGGTTTTCACTGGATAAAGTGTGTGAATGAAAGTGTAATAATGTTCTTGGCCTTCGTTCTTGTGGCATTCTGTGGTTAAATAGACATGGCTTCTTGTGGCTCTGGGTCATAAAGAGGCCCAGGCAGGCCTAAAAATGTATGGGTTTGTAATAACTAGTCCCTTAGCTATACAAATAAGTGGATTAGTTTATTTAAAAACTAGTAAAGTAACACAAGTGACTACAATTGAAAGTATACAACCATTTATAACTGTTCAGGAGTTGTAAATTCCTGAGCTGGAGGTTGGTACGGGTTGAAGGACCAGAGCCTTCATGCAGTTACCTGCTAGTGGCTTGTTGCTGTGGTTGAGTCCTTCCACTTCCGGTTGCTCGCCACAACTATAAGCTGGGGTTTTAACTTACTGAAGATGCTTGCACGAAGTAAAGCTTGATAACGAACTACTTAAAAATTGCAAGAAAGACACACACAAAGCACTCAATATGTAAACTGAAATTTGATATCCAAATATGAAATTTGAAATTGGGGCGTGGTTTTAGGTGTGGTTTACAGAAATGGGCGGTGTTTGAGGTGTACCTAAAATTAATTTTAAAAGTTGGCAACTATGTAACTGGGTCTGCATTTACTGAGCTTGACTCATGATGGACTAATTTTTGCAAGACAATTCACAATGCATATATATATGTAGGGGATGTGACATGAAAAGGGATACAGTGGTTCTGAAAGGATCTTGAATATGATTAGATATGATATGGAAAACATTATGTCTGTTTATTGTTCACTGAAGACTTCTACTTGTTCAGGTAGCTAGTGGTGAACAATCAAGATCAAAGACTTAATGTGGTGTGAACTAAGTTTGACAGTAAAACCAGGTTATGAACCCAATAATAGATAACAGTTAACCTTTGAACCAGAATGTCTTGCATCAGCAAAGGTCAGCTACTACAATCAAAATGATTGAAATTTTAATTGATGGAGCACAAGTGTTATGTGTATGTATGTATGTATGTATGTATGTATGTATGTATGTATGTATGTATGTTTGTATATATGTATGTATGTACGTATGTATGTATGTATGTATGCATGCATGCTATGTGTGTAATGTATGTATATATGTATGTATGTGTGTATGATGTGTGTGTATGTGTGTATTATGTATGTATGATGTATGTATGTATGCATGCATGTATGTATGTATGTATGTATAAGTAAAAGAACTTACAGAGACAAAATATAACCATTAGGAAATGCTCCAAGTAATACGAGCATCAAACTGTAACGAAATGTCAGTAAATTTTTAGCTAATGTCATCAGCATTCATTTTTAGTAGAGGCATTCACACTCTATAAACCCTGATTAGTCAGTTTATGCAGTCATGCTAGCATGTGTCACACTCACATGTAGTATATTATGATAGAGGAATAGTGGTTTTACGGAACTACTATCAATATAGTATAGTACTCTTTACTATTCTGAAACAAATTCCACAAGGTATGTGTGTGTGTGTGTGTATGTGTGTGTGGGTGTGTGTGTGTGTGTGTGTGTGTCAGTCATTCCAACTTTTTAGTTATTTATACCTTTGATCAAATAATGGCATAATGTGTAGAACTTGGCCATTACCACACAGCCAACCAGCTACTACTAGTAATTACTTTAGAGAACAGGCATGGGACAGAGGTAATAACAAAAAAGGAAGCAGCAATTGACTACAACCAGGTCAGAGTCATGGGAACACCCGTTATCAGATTACTCCTTGGGGAGTATAAGTTATGTCCCAGTGGTAAGTGGCAGAATGTTTTTGATTTATCCTATGAAAATGTTCTCTCTCTGACAAGTTCATTTTGCTACTTACATCTTAGCTTACTCAGTGTAATATATTCTATTGTACCAGGAATCTTCTGGAAGCAGAAATATATTTTCTATACCTGTATTACATAATGCCAAGGTCATTTACGCTGAAGAGATACATGTTGTAGCATTGGATAAAAACTTGGAAGTGAGCTATTATTCTATAACAAAAAATACCACTGCTTCAGAAAAACAAATAAAGCATTATAAACTAAGTCTTTTGTTCTAGGTAAGGTTTACTGTAAAGAAAGCCTTGAAATACATATGACCTGGAAGCCCAAACAATTAGCAAATATATTTTCTTTTTTTATTTCTTTTATGCCTTTAGGTCTTGCCATCTAAGAATAACTGACTCATATGATATCCATCGAGTGTGTATAGCATGCATGCACTGATCTAATTCATTTGAAGACAGGATAAAAGTGGACTATTGCATTGCAAATAAATTCATACACCATAATGTCACATTCTTCCTTGATTACAGTTTTACAATGAAGTTAATAACAGCACTTTTTCTGTCTCTGTTCTACCTTACACAAAGTCTTGTGAGAGAATGTCCAGACCAGGCTGAAGCATGTGAAGAGTGTCCAGAAAGTGCGTCTGAATGTGAATTCACCTTTAATATCCACGAGCGATTCAGCTTTGTCTCATACGAGCTTGATGAAAATAAAACATTGGGAGAAAATGGCTACCTGTATTTCCTGAACGCCAGTGGATACCAACGGGCTGTAAGTGGAGATGTCAATTGCAACTTTGATGGAGCAACAACTGATAATCATTTCACAAGCAGAGGCTGCAGTGTACCAATGACACTTGATGGAGTAAATTACCGCACTCTGCTACTCATTAATGGCCGAGTTCCTGGTCCAACTATTATAGTATATGAGGGACAAACTGTCGTTATTCATGTTTTTAACCATCTCACAGATGTCGGAGTCACCATTCACTGGCACGGAATGTTCCAAAGGAAATCTGTATGGATGGATGGAGTAAGCCACATCACTCAGTCTCCCATAGATCCGGATGCTTCTTTTGACTACATTTTTAAGGCAGAGCCAGCTGGAACCCACTGGTACCATTCCCATGCAGGATCACAGAAAAGTGATGGAATATTTGGAGCTTTCATTGTGCGAGAAAGAAGGTCAGTGGGAGATCTACTGCAAGATAGCAGGTATACCAATGTTGAAGATATGCCTCATGGCCACACATTGTCCCTTACTGACTGGCAAAGAAAACCAGAAGCCATTCACCAAGCACTATCAACAGTGCCATTCAGTTCTTTACTGACCTTCCCATAGGTATGCTGCCTACAATGACATCTGAAGCATCACACCGAAGTTTACAAGGCCTGGATGGATCATCCCATGGCCCATTCCCATTTTGGTCGGGATTGATTAATGGCAGAGGACGAAAAGAAAACAATACTTTGACTCCTTTAAGTACTTTTTCTGTGGTACGAGGAAGAATGTATCGTTTTCGAATAATTGGGGCCATCAGCATTTTTCCATTCAAGTTTTCAATTGATGGTCACAAATTGATAGCGATAGTTTCTGATGGAGATGTATTTCAGCCCAAAGAAGTAGACTACATTGTTATTCACAGTGGAGAAACATACGATTTCATCCTCAATGCAAATCAAAATGCTATGAATTATTGGATACGTGCGGACACATTA
>WLWI01002543.1_pt1 | contig 15752 bp, 8 predicted proteins | sample 6701501 | NCBI WGS metagenome assembly WLWI01 (sample SAMN12718690, study PRJNA515312) | sponge metagenome | isolation source: marine sponge | host: Mycale hentscheli | place: New Zealand: South Island, Marlborough, Capsize Point | collected 2014-11-01
AACATAAACAACGAGCAAAGTATAGCGTTAGCTATCTTAGTAATTGTATTAAAGTACCCAAACTCTTCATTATTCCATTTTGCTTTGATCTGCCTTCTACCATAATTATGGTTGCTAAGAACTATATGAGACTTTTCCCCGCTAATACATTTTCTTACGAGCATACCAGACTGTATCAGATTTATAGTTCTTAACGACAAGCGCGGTCGCTCGGGTAACAGGCTATAAATAGAGATAGGGCCACCCTGAAATTCCTCCCCCAGCCGCAGTGTGGATAGGTACAGGGTCATTGAGCTATACAAGGAGTTTGTTATAATAGTTACGTATATACATGAGATAGCGGCATTCTTATTGATGGTCAAGTGAAACTCGATTAAAAAGATGTTTTTAGTAATTAAATTGAGTAGATATGTTTATAGGTAATGGTCACAATAAATATTGTTCATGGGTAAGAGTTGCTAAGAAAGTTGTGTGCATAGGTAAGAGAGAGGGGTTTAAGGTAAGGGTCAATAGTGAATTTGTTTATAGGTAACAAAACATTATTATCAATAACAATTTCTTCAAAAAAATGGCCATTGATGTCTGTAAAGTTCCTTTCTTTGAGTATTAAAACTACATTGACTGATATTATATGTATATATGATATAGACATGTAGGACACGAGACAGAAGAGAGGGAAATACATTCATCTGTGCAAGATGAAGAGCATGTCAAAACACGGTACTTGCTATTAAACTTGTTTAATTTGTGTGTGTGTGTGTGTGTTTTGCCAATGTAGCTACTGAGGTAGTTGCACTCTTGCTCCATATTAATGCACCACAAATAATATTTTGGTTACAGAAATTTGAGAGGTGAAGGTGTACTGCCGAAGAAAGTGGATCGACGACACTTACAATGATGTCGGATAAATACAAAATGTCCTTTGATCCCTTGGAATTCCATTGAAAGTGGACCTACCTAAAGAAGCAAACAACTAATTTTCAAACTGAACGAATCTATTAATTTGTTTTGTATAATTCACAATTTTTGATAATATTTTTGTTACTACAATTATTTTTACAGTATTGTAGCTAAATAATATCAGCGTAATATACAGTGGTATAACAAAGTAATACCAGCGAAATAAGCAGTGGTATAGCAAAGTAATAACTATGTAATACACATTGGTATTAACAAAGTAATAACCATGTAGTACGCAGTGTTATAGCAATGTAATAACCATGTAATACACAGTGTTATGGCAAAGTAATAACCATGTAATACACAGTGTTATAACAAATGAATACCAGCATAATACACAGTTAATATATACACAGTGGTGTAGCAGAGTAATACCAGTGTATTGTGTGGTTATTATTCAAGTATACCACAAAATAACTATGTAATACATCAGTTATACACATGTGTACACACTAGTGTATTTCTGGAGAATACTACTGTTATACCTAATGGCGTATTACGGTACTTATAAGCCATTTTTACACATAGTGTATACCAGAAGAATACCAGGAGTATTCCAGTTGTATACTAGAAGATAAACATTGTTATACACTATTGTATATTACACTTTTTGCATGGTGAGTCCTTCTCAGATCATTTACAATATGTTAAACATGTCCTAACAATGACCGTAAAAGCTACTAAGTGCAGATGGTATTACTATTCTTTTAAATTCTTGGGTTTCATGGTTGGAGAAGGTAGACTTTCTATTCCTTCATCTCTAGTCTCTAATTATGTTAGCATGAAACAGCCAGCATAACAGCTAGTAATCTCTGTTGACACTGCATTCAATAAATGTATATATTTCAGACATTAATGTTGTATTGTTTTGTAGGACCTATAACTCTGGAAATTCTTTTAATATTTTTAATGAAAAAGAGGAGGTGCCACCATTTTATAGGTAATGGATTATATGCATCTCCGATTTTAACATTTGATCACTTCAACCTCTGCCTACGGCCTCAACTTGTGCAATTGAATTTACATCATAGACACTGCTTTACTCTGTCATGGAGGGTTTGGACTAGTGTAGTATGGTAGCTGTGATCATAATATTATTTTCAACATACTTTGTCATAGTTGCTATTCATTTTTTTTTTTTGAGTCAAAATCATTTATTGACAATTTACTATCATTCAACAGCATATTTGAACTGACTAGGTTTATGGCATAATATACAGCTAATATTATAGCTATACAGTTTACAAATGGCAGGCCTGTAACCAGGAGTTTGCACAGGGGTGTTCGGATTTCATAGAAACTTCAGTGAACACTGCTGACTGTCTGCACTATAAGCGGTAAACTGCTAACGCTATATATCATTCTCGTGTAACCAGGCTTCTAACCACTACCGTGAGCTGTACACAAACAGTGAACCATTAATAGGCCTTTCGTACTATAAGTTATCTAAATAAGTACATTACGGCACACCATAAAAAGAATAGTTGTAGCGTAGCTTGCTTTATCAGTGCCATAACGAGAGCGATGTTTTGTAGTCAAGGAGCTCAATGTTTAATTGAAAGCTTGGAATCAGACTAGGCCGTCCACATATAGAGTATGAAGTATATCCCGGAATGTATATAGCTAAATAGCAGAATATTCCATTGCGATTTAGACACGAAGTCGACATACCATAAGTTAAATGTGAGGTGTGGCTAAATAATTTACTTCCGGTCACTCAAAGGCGGGTTCGACCAAACCCACCCTGGCTACGGGTGCAAATAGGGTGTTTGATGAACCTCCAGTTGTTGAAACTACTAAAATTTCAGAGGTAGCTGGCAGGATTTGTTCACTAGCATGCTATTCTAAATTAAAAGAATATGTGATGTTAAGCACATTAATGGTGTGTGCCTAGTTCCCTAGCTAGCTTGTAGAGTATATGAAGGCAATCATGTGACTTTTGCAACCACATGGCTGCCAGAAGCGGGCATTGCTTCCACTAGTATTTAAGCCAATTGCACATTGCCTTAATTAGAGTTATTGGTTACAGTTGTGCATTTCTGTAATGGCCAGGGGAGTGGTGGGTGGGATCACTGATGTGCAGTTGGGAAAAGGTGCCTATCATTTGGAAAATTTCCACATTGAACGTTATGTGTGGGAATTTATTTTTACTGCAGTGTTGTTCGATAGCTATAGATAGCTTTGCTAAACAGCCAACCTGTCCCAATCTCTTCCATTTCTCATAATTTCCTAGTCTGTTGAGTTAACTTTTATTTGTTGTCAGTGATGTAAATTTTATACAATTTTAAAGAAAACCCCTCCATTTTAGGCACGCTGAACAAAAAAAATGCTTTATTATTTTTTGTGTATGTCTGTCAATTTTTTTGTGGTTTATGCTAGCTTATGGGACAATCAATGTTCATCAACAGGTGAAGTAGTAACTTCTCATGTAGTGCCGAGTAGTAAACATGTTCCTCTGTGATATCAATGATGATAGCGGTTTTACATACTTTAAGATTAGATTTAAATATACTAGCATTATCGATAACATCAAATACTGTCCCCGTATCTTCCTTCAGCTATTGAAGAAGATAAACAGGATGTCCAAGTCAAAGAAAGTCAGGAAAATTGTCAGCAAAGGTTACTCGAAGCATCAGATATACATAATATTTCACCCAATGAAATCATTTTGATCAAAATGATGCCAATGCTAAAAAAATGCTGTTTCATCTAGCAATGCATAAATTATGGACTTGGGCCACAAAGTATCTCCAGCTAGGAACTTGGATCATCTCTGAAGAAAGCAGTACTAAAATATGAATTATATATCTTACATGCAATATTTTGCACCTTATGACACCAGGGGCGTACACAGTGGGGGGCAGATATATGGACATTAGGTGAACTTTCCTTTCAAATTAAAAATTTTAATAACATCACTGAGCCTGAAGTTATTTAGTTTTGACCAGTGAGAGTATAAATTACTAACCGACAGATAAATAATAGCTTTACAATAGCTGTAGGTAATGCTTCAATATCTTTTTGTTTGTAGGGATTAAATTTATTTCACTTTGTAAGTTATCAATACAAAGTAGCTAATCAAAATGTGGTACAGTGAAGAGATTAAGTGAATCAGAACTTTTCACATAAATTGTGAAATTGACATTAATGTATGACACCATCTATATTTTCTAAGAGAAATACATACAAAGAATGGAGTGTTTTAGCTACCTTACTGTTTCAATAATCTTTGTCATCAACCATGTGTATTAATTTAATATTTTATGGTGCATGCGTAAGGATGCAGTCAAGAACCCCCTTCCTTTTAAGAATCCTGTGTAGGCTCCTGAACACTCACTGGTCTACAGATCCCTGGTCCTAAAAAACCAACAAGCAAACAATAGAAAATTTAAAATTGAAAGGAACTTGAGTGAGTCTCTCCATACGGCTTGAGAAATACAAACTTCACCAATATGGTAAGTCCAAATCTACTCCCTCCTATGAATAAAATTAATGGTTGATAGAATCTAGTTGTTACCATCTGTTGTCTATCAGATAGCTTTCTTCAAGGGTCTGACTCACAATACTGGGCCAGACTATAAGAGCACAGGAGAACGCCTCTCACTATATTGGCTTTACCTCATACTAGCCACAGCAGCATAACAAAGCAGCAAAGACAACAACAACAACAACAACCAAAAAATCAAACAAGCAACAAACCAGCATCTAGTGGGGGTGGGAAGGGGCTTGAGGCTCTCTGGTGAGTCTTCCCTCTTACAGTAAACAGGCAAAGGTCAGAATGGCCATATATAACATTTTCTTATTAGTCAAAACAGTGTAATAGTTGTTGCTTGGGTATAACATGGCTTATATCACTTGATAATACTGTACGTGCCAAGATTTGCTCAGACTGCACATTTGCTTCCTAGTATAAACACCCTATTCACTATAGACTACGCAGCCACCTCAGCAGATACGGAGACTAATGCGCTACGTCGACGTGAATTGTTAACAAAAACTACAGGAGAAAAACACCTGTCTGACGTTCGACCATGCATTTCTCGCGCCAAATATACAGCACTTCTGGCCCAACAGCACCAAAATTTGGTGCTGTTGGGCCAGAAGTGCTGTATATTGAAAAGGGGTGGGGCATGAAGGGCAAGTCACGGGTACCTCCCAGTTCTTTAAGAATACTGTAACTTTATCCTAGTTGCTGGGGTGTGTCAGGCTTACACTCTGGAGTACAGTGAGTACAAATATAATTAGCTAGTCGATGGACTTAGCTAGAAGCTAAATGTAGCAGATCAGGTACTCTCCTTCTTATACATTCATATCTATCAGTGGGAGTTTTGAATGTTTCAAAATCTAGTAAATCTAGTAAACTAGACTATATTATTTGTGGCAGTTGAGCTACTTCATTTTACAATATTGTATGTGTAGTTCTTGTCACTAGATATGAGTTCGTATTTGCATCGCCATGTAAGAATTTAATATGTTGTCTTGTTCCAAAGCTACATGTGATTGAACTAAGCAGTACAATTTCAGTTTCAATGTCTTGCCAATTATCATAGATTTCAAATCTTTAACAAAAAAGCTTCAAAACCGGGTATAGTTGTCAACATGAAGAGTTTGCCTGATCTCATCTCAGAAATGTTTCAATTATGTAAGCCTGCCCAACAATCCTTTAACCCTTTTCTTCAAGACTATCTAAAGACTTGACCCAGAAGATTATGTGATTCAAACACAAAAAACTGAAAGTCACCGAAAAGGCAAAAAAACAGAGGTTACTGACTCATTAAGAAGTCGTTTCATTTAATAGCTAAAATTTAACTTTCATTACAACCTGATGACATCACAGAGTGGTAAACTGGAAGTAAATGCTATTATATAGCTTGCAACATGTTAGATAAAGTGGTGATGTCCAGTTCAGATTATATTGAAGTTTACACACTTCAAATTTGGGTTCCTCACAAAATGTTGATAGTATTCAGCGTAAAAATTTAATGTTATGGTATGCAATTGTATTTTGCTCTACTATGTTTAGCAATTAGCTTGCGGTAAATTGATTTGACTATTTGTTGAATTATGGCTGTGTGCAATAGTTGCTTAGTACGTTCATAAGTAAAATTGTGTCTTCATTTATTAAAGTTTGTTGGGATAAGGTTTCTTTTCAATTGTAGGACTTCAGTAACTTAGAGAACAAAGACCTCCGTAATGCATAGTATTATGTTGTATTCCATAATTGGTTACAGTGAGTACGAAGAGTTACTCTATAAAGCCTAGACGCACACTAATGCAATTGTTTTATGAAGCACTACACTACGTTAACCACTATTGGCTTCTGTGATACATAATATTCATTATGAGAATTGTTGCTTAAAAAACACTAGATAAGAAACCAGTTGTTGATGGGGAATAATATTTCAACTGTTGGATATCTCAGCCACTGATTTGTACAACGAGTACTAGTTTGAATAGCTCTCTGGAAAAGAAAGTGTTTGTGGCTAACACCAAAAGGGTGTTCTGATGGCAATATATCCATTACTCATACACAACAGACTGGGCAATATACTAATGAACAGCATAAAAAAAAATGTTTGATAAGCTTGAAAGTCATGGGCTGCCACAGCTCAGTGGCTAGAGCACTGATAGTTACTGCAAAGGATCCCGAATAAAATCCCCTGGCAACAACTGAAATTCTTTCACATTATCTTCACTTTAATTTCAACCCCTTTCATTAACAATAATTTATTCTATTTTTATAAAGGATTAGAACCTGATTACTAATAGAAGTCATGGTTGTAAAGGAGTAATGAACACGTTAAGTGCCAATTTTTATTCTTATCATTGCAGACAATCGTTTTGTTCTCACATGAAAAGATTGGAGAGTCTATGTACACAAAATTAGCTAGTATTTAAAGTTATTTAGGCGAAACAAGGAGTATTTTGTTGTTAGCATGTAGTACAAACACTTACTTGCTTTTAAAATTAGAAATTCCTTCAAAATCTAAGATAACCTACGTTACCTTGTTGGAGGTAGAAGGTGGAAATAATACTTCATACGCAAGCATACAAGATTATAAATTAAAGGAAGAAAACTTATCATTTTTCAAACTAGCTACCTCACAGCTGTAGCTATATGTAAGCAATTATTGGAACTTTGTGGGTTCAAGGACATGCGATGAAACAAACTTGTTTTCAAAGCTAATCTCTTGAGGCGCATCAGAGCAGCAAAACTGAACTGCTTCTAAATCAATAAATTTTATAATCAGTACTCAATAATTATGTAACTAATTCCATTTTCAATATAGTCATTTTACATCATTTTGATTTATTTCTGTTATACAGATGGCTGCTTGTTGGAAATTTAAAAAGTATAGCAATGTATTGTACAGGGAGTTCCCCACCAACATAAGTAAGTACAATATATTTACAGAATACATTTTTATGTTCTATAATCTTGACACATACTATTGCTCAACACTTTATACAGCATTAATGTGATTGATTAATTTACAAGGCTTTTTGAAGAGATGGCAATTCTAATCTATCATCTGTCCATGTCAAAGGTGTACATACGTTTTACAAGGGAGGGGGGGGGGCAATGTTTAATAAAGTAATATTTTGGAAACTTATTCAACCTACTGCTGTTTTTTTTTTGTACACATTTTCTATAGCTATACATGTAACTTGAATACACCCATCTGTTTTTGCTATTTGAACACGATTCTGCCTGGCCTGATTCACTCTTCAGTCATGTTTGTCCTGTCACAGAACATCACTGAACATAGTTTCCAACTTTTGAAAGCAGCCCATAGGGACATTTGGGTTGAAAAGATGTAAGGCGAAGGGGGGTCGTTTTATGCTATGCTCTTGCAACACCAATTCATGTGTACTTCCCTACGCTACAAATTTCATCCCCCAATTCATCATCAAAACTAAGATTATTTAAACCTTTCAATGCAATAACCACAAATACGTAGGTGAAAACAGATCTGCGCTCTCCGAATAAAAAAAAATCTAGATTATAATGTTATTTCTTTTTTATACATAAAGAAGATGTAATACTTCCTTTCAAAAAAATTAGAACCCGTATTGGCAGGTTACGTATTTTTTAATTGTCTGAAAACTGGAGATCAAGAATTTTTTTGACTGAGAATTTCCAGGGTGCCGAGTGCCCAAATTTTTTTGTGATTGCTTGCGGAAGATATTCAAAAATCAAATTTGATTGAAATTGAGTTGTTGGTCAGATAAAATGCTTGAACTCTTCCACACGGCACTCTGCGATTGACAATTGACCATTTTTAGCCACAAGGAAATGTTGTAAAGCCTTATATACACTTCTCAGACTTTACTGTTAGATATTTTTCTCAATGGACAAGATAAGTTTCCCAACTGTCCGGAAAAATTACTTCATCATCATGGTGTAGAAATGATTCAAGGTCACACAATACAGTGTGAAATTGAATATTACCTGAGCATTTTGTACTCCAAATGACATTATCTCTATACTGGCACTTGCCAAAAGTAGTCGAAAAATAAGTGTATGTACTAGATTCAGGATTGTTCAAGCCTCACATTCATTTGACAACTAATACCCACTTCTCACCTAGTCACTATACATCTCCCTGCTCACACCACACCTGCTAATTAGCCCCTGCTGCAGCTAAGTAAGTATTACTCTATACATCTCTATCCTCCCAGTCCTACCCAGCATCTAAATAAACATTGATCCATTGACAGTTATCTTTAACCTCCATTTATTCTGTATCATTATGTGGTTTATTTAATTTGTGGAAATTGATTAGATTGAAACTTTTTCACCTAAAAGGGTCTTGAAAAAAGCAAAGGAAAAATGTGAAAAAATCTTAGTTGTCGCCGGGGATTCGAACCCACGGCCACTTGCTTTAGCCACCAGTGCTCTAACCACTGAACTTTTTAGTGTCATGGTAGGTGGCCTTGTATCAGCTATAAAACAAACTGTATCATTTGCTTGAGCTATTACAAAGTGGAGCAACAATGAGTGATGCTAATTCTGTTTTCCTTACTAAGGGTTTTTAAACTGGTAAGATGGCACAGTCGAATTTGATATCCATGACTCGAGTGTGAGTTCCACAAGTAACTAGTTATGGAGATGTAGACTTTAGCTATCTTCTACTGAATTCCCTATAACAAAATGTCTATCTTAACAGGTTAAGAATGACAAATTAGATTTAAAATTATAGATTCTGTCACACTTAAATAAGTTCTTGTTTGTTCTTGTTCTATGTAATGTTTTCATCAATTTTCCATCACTTTTCTAAACGTCATTTTTTTTATTGATTACTTTTTAATCATTTAACCCCACTCAATATTGTAGGCTTGTCAATGTGGCAGCTTGATTAATAACTTTCGGGTACACATAACTTGGGACCTCTCAGAGATCTGGCATAAAGGGCATATCAACAGAGTCATCACCATCAACCATCAAGACCATAATAATTATGATGAATAGAATAATAATCAATATGAAACTTCTTCAAATAGTTCAAATTGGGTTGGGATTTTTTGTTTACCAGAAACAATATTATTATAATTGACGTATACTTGCCAACTGTCCCAAAAGCTCCAGGACAGTCCCAGATATAATATCACTTAGCCACTGTTTTGTATTAAGATTATACTCTTTCTGTTGGTTGTCCTGAACTTCATTTTGTATATTATTCATGATCTGCAAAAACATTACTTAGCTAATCCAACAATAGTTGTTAGTGGTTTATAACCTGTAAATGTTTCCACTTTTCTAAAACTTAGTTCAAAATTAAAACAAATTATAGCATTCATTTCTCTTCAAAATTGCTTTATTTCATAAGTTACCTCACAATTTCAATCAGTTGTTGGCCACCACTACCTTTGTCATTGGTTGTTTACACTACATTATTATGTTGATAGCAATTTTTTTTTCATTGTAGCAGCCAATATTGTTAAACAATACAATTTCTGGAGGGTACGCTTACTGTCTACTATATCCTGGAGGGTGACAGTCAGCACCCTGGAAGCTCTAAACCTATGTCTCTGTTACAATTGTTGTTGTCAGGTGTCATCTGTACGTGTGTATAGAGCTTCCTTGACAATGGCTGAAACCTTCTCATCACCTCTTTTAAAAGCATATGTTCTTTCTCTGCTCAAGCCTTCTAGTTGTTTCACCTATTATATACTTTACCACAGCTGCAGGGTATACTATATACTAAGGATGACTCGGTGGTAATAGGTATAGCATCTTTGACTTTAGCATATGAGATGTGATCTTAGCGTGTTACCCGACTTAAATGCTGTTTTGATGTCAAAGTCTCTACTCACTCTCTGAATACTCTCACACAATTCTGCTATGTATGGAATTGTAAGAATCAAACCTTTCTCTTGCTCAGTATCTGTGTGATCTTTAGAAGGTAACTCTATAGAGCCTGCCCGATGTTGCGTTGTCATAACCATTTCTTTGAAGTACTTTGTGTAGGTGTTTCTCTTCTTCCTTCAAGTTTTCACTCATACTAGCTAGTTATACCCTCCTAGCTCTCTGATACAAGCATCTCACTATTCCTCTCTTTACATAATTAGGATGATGAGACTTAAAGTGAAGGTATCTATCTGTGTGTAGATTTTCTGTACACGATAGTAAGCTACCTTTTTTGGATTGCTTTTCGAAGAGAGAGTGTGTGATGATATGCTTACTTTCATTGTGTACAGAAAACTTATACTCACAGATAGATACCTTCACTTTAATTTCCTGTGAGTATAAGAACATGTTTTAAACCCCATGTTACCTTGAGGCAAATCTAAGTACATCCAAAAACGAAAACACCACAACATCAAAAAAATGGAGTGGTTTATGAAATACCGTGTGGGACATGCAACAAAGTTTATGTAGGACAGTCTGGGAGAACACTGGAGCACAGGATGAAAGAACACCAAAGATCTCTGACCTCTACTAACTGCACTTATTACACCTCCGCAGTTGCAGAGCATGCTGTTTACAACAATCATGTAATTGACTGGAAGAAAGCTAAAATGGTTGATCACAGGTCATCATGGAAACAGCGATGTATAATGGAGTCATGGTTATATAGCAAAACAGGGCAACAATGCTATGAATAGGGACACAGGGATACTTCCTGGAGTGTATAAGAGCATCATAGCTTGAGGCATTGCTAGTATCACCAAACATATTTATAACATTACCATAACTAATAGCATCATTTCTAGCAGTTACTATTTGTTTCAATAATGATGGTTAGCTGAATAGCAGCCGAAACATTTGATTAAATAACATTTATGACTTATGGATTTAACTTTAATAATCAAGGACCTTCACTTTAAGTGTCACCATCCTAATTATGTACAGAGAGGAAGCGAGGTGCTTGTATCAGAATTTTAATCTCTGGAGGTGTGAGTGGAGCTTTTGACGTAGATGCCATTTATAATTTCTGACATGCATTACATGAATCCACATAATTTTGATACAGGCCAGGCCATGTTAAATTGCCATTAATTAAGGCCTTGTAGCACCAATGCTACACAAAAACAAAATGTCTGATAGATCATGAGCAGCATGCAGAACTTTCTCCCTGAGTGATTTGGCTACAACAACAGCACGATAACACAATCATTCATGGTTGTCAAACAAGAGAATTCTTTCGACCACCATTGTAGAGAAATTCAACTGTAAAAGTAATACATTCTTCAAGAAAAGCAATATGCTTGTCAAATTGACAGCTAAGATCATTAGATTAGCTGGTCCAAAGAAGTGATTATGGTATTGCAGCCAAGGAATTTTTATTTATCACTTTTTACTCATAGAGTATTGCAGCTGAGGCTCTTAAAAGTTAGGTGGGAAAAAAGTAAAAATGAAGTCCTATGTAGTCTTCTAACTCATAAGGTCCAGCAATAATTAACCCTCAACACGCATGCACGAGAGGGTTATAGTAGTCTGTTTGTCATTTATTCATTCATGTCAGCAGAGGATCTCGAAGTTGGCGACTTTTATGCCTTGAGAGAATAGGAACTCTGACTAGATGATCATTTAATTCCCTTTAATTTGCCACTTTTTAAAATTTCGGTTTAGATTTTGAGAAAATGAGGGAAAAGGCAGACTACGGTGAGTGCTGCTATATGGCCATGCCCATTCAATCATTTAGCTGCCATTTTGAATCATGCACGCTCATGTGAGCTTACATATCTTAGTGTATCTGGTTCAGATTTGTTGCTTGTGTTCGTAGATATGTTGTAGTTAGTGTGTATAATGAGAGCTTGTTCTAAATGTTTATGCCCATAAAAAGCTCTTGAAATGCCTAAAAAGTCCCGGAGATGCAAACAGGTCAATTTCAAATGCCCTAGCTAGACTAAATAAAATTTACATTCATACGTAGAACAAAACTATTACTGTTATAAGCTTAAAAGTCAAGAGCTTGGTTATTCAACAATAGTGATTTCTTTTGCAAATTATTGCATTTTTTAACTAATGCTGAGGGTTTGCACTACTCTTAGTGCTCTAGTTTTATTCTAGTAAGAAGTGTGATTTGATGAAACTTGTATTGAATTTATTTAAGTTAAAACTTAGATTGATTGGACTATAACTATAATAATGCTACAATGCCACGCTCAGCTAAATCTGTAGATATCACACTTACATCTGCATCCGAATCTAATCGCTGGGTGTATGAATAAACAATTAGTGGTTCCATTTAGCACACCATTTAACTATCTTGGTGCTCCATCCTTATAATTAAGAAAATCAGGAAGCATTTTAATGCAGTCATCCTCAGAAACATCACTGACTATAAACATATTTGTCAGTATCAGTCTTTGATTTATTGAGGTACCAGAATTAGTTGATAACTGGGAGTACCAGCTAGATGTTTATGACATTGATGAAGTGGAAAAATTTGTTTGTTGCTCTGGGCAACAGTCGGCACAATGACTGTCATTGTTACGCTTAAAATAAGTAATTGGAAAGGCTGTCTTGGAAGTTTCAGATTCTATGGTGGTTCTATGGGACTGACAATATGCATAATGTATAATATGCTGGAAGGAAACTTCCACCAGTTGTGAAATTTGCCTGCAGTCACATGCTCTTGTTCATGATGGCAAGTTTGATAAGACCTATCCAAATCCTGCACTCATTGTGAGTATATTTAGGCTACAAGGTAAAATCAAAAAGCCAACTTTCACGAGGGGAGGTAGAAAGTATCAAGCAAGAGGAAATAGCAGTGGCTCAGCTTAATGATTGAGTACTAAAAGCTTCCTGAACACAATTTATATGCAATAGGCTGAGAACTGTGATTATTGGGAAACATTTAAATTCCCCTCCAGGCCTAAAATGGTAAAAGGAGAGTACCTAGGCACTCATGGATTTCCAAACCACCGGCATCCTGTAATATTCCTTTTATAATCATACTGTTTACCACGATAACTATCAACATGGGCATTGATAAGTATATAAGATGAGACCCTGTCAAAAAATGCTGAAGAAAGGGTACTCTTATTATTGCAGAGTAAAGGTCCTCTCCTGGTTTGCATTGTTAGAAGAGTTTTGGCAATGCAATCTGCCTTCTTCTTATGTTGATTTGCCCTTGGTCCTTCCTCTCAGTTTCTTTGGGAAGTTTCTCTCTCTGGGACTTCCTACTTTCAATATTGTTTGTAATCTGCTGCTGTAATAAAGACAATTGTTGCGATATCAGGAATGTCCCGCTGAAATTGTGGGACTTTGGACCAATGACAACAGCTTCTTTCAGTTATGATATTTATTGCTGGCATTGTAGTAATGAGCTTGACAATCTTAATTATTTCAAAGTAAAAATTTTCCTATCTGGAATCTGCCTTTAATTGTTGCAACAATGAAATTAAGTAATTCACAATGTCTACTTGGAATATCCTTATGAGTAATACTCCACAGTAATAAGGTATACAGGAATAGCTTGGCCCTTGTACGGCTGAAATGGCTTTCAGTGCTATGAAAGTGTCGGACATGAAATGTCAATGTCAGATTATGAGCATTTTATAATCTAAGACAGACAAAATTGGTCATAGATTAGAGTTTCTAAATTTTTTGAAACAAAACATTAGTCAAACGGTTTTTATCGGAGTTCTCATTTCCTTACTCTCATCTCTGTCTTTTTTGTACTTTACTCATCTCATGCTGTTGGATTGCCTTGTAATTTTCCAAATTGAAGACACCATTTAATAATACTGTCTTTTCCTGTGGTGGCTACATTTTTGACCTTGTATTCCAATATAAAACTAACCTGTCAGTAAGGTAATGTGCTAAACCTGCTGTTGCATCAAGGTTACATGAACTTACAATAAGTAGATGAATTTTGTTCATTACAACAAAATGATGAGCAGTAAATGTATATCACAGTAAGCTACCACAAAGGTAGCAACTTGTTATATACACAGTTTCATTAGCAAGATAGCAACTTTGTTTATTTGTTATACAAAAAGCTGTAATGTACTACATTCGTTCCACATTTTCTTATTTTTGAACATTGTAGCAATGAATATCATTTTTCTGAATATTGTTTCCATTTTGATTGACTATGTCTGCCTTAAATCTTCATCTTTGGTTCTTGAAACTACAGCTTCATTTAATTCATTCCTTCTTTATTGCTGTATTATTTTTTGTTTACATTAAATTATTGATATTGGAGTTATTGTAATGGAAATTGTATCATATACAAACATTATAATAAATTAGCTAGTACCCCGCCACACAGTGGTGCTTGACCTATTGCAAAGTAAGAATGCAGTAGCATAAGTTATCTTGCTTAGTTAAAATTCAATTTCGCTTGAACATTATGTAGTGAGCATGGTATACAAACTTAACTACTACTCAACAACGATTCTTTAGTGTTGAACTTGTAAACTTCAGAAGAATTCATACACACAGTGGAAATATATGATAGACATATCAAGTCATTGCTCAGATAGAGTTGTGAAACTTTCACTGAATCATTATTACTTGTACTTTGTGAAAAGAAAAATGAACAATGATTGTAATTGATAGATATAGTTTACACTGTGCATCACTTACTTAGAAGTAATAATATAAAGACTGCCGTTTAATTTTATGTCATCTATAGCTGGGCACTCCACTGGTTCAGATCAGTCCGCTACAACACATTTTAAGGTAAATGGATATTGTATTTATTATGATTTTAATACCTTTTTGTTAGAATTAAACTGTTCCAAAGTAAAATGCATCTAATTACTTAGTCAGGATCATTTTCATTACTGATTAAATTATGCATATAAAACTAGAAGAGGGGGGCATACATAAAACCATGTAAACAGGAGTTGGCTTAATACTACGCGGAGACAAACAGGTGCAAAACTGTGTTTTTTTTCCTTAGTATTGACAGGAGGTCACCTCCTGCCACATTCGATTTGCTGGCTTTATTGTTCTCCCTCTCTCTCCTTCGCTAGTACTCTAGCCTCCTTTGCTGGGATTGGGGGCTTGCTCACCCTGTAATTTCCCCATTAAATGCTTGTTCGTTGGGGGCTATCACATATGCCAACTATCTCTCCTGATTCTCAAGTTCTCAGTCTTTCTATTCATGATTGCGGACTTAATAGGCTCCGTGAAACTTTTGCCTTCTCTTAGTTAGGCGGATATGTGAAAAAATGTTCACTTTTGGGTTACAAGTGTCAAATTTGGCATAGTTGAACATTAAAATATTACGAACACTTTTGGATATGGAGCCACCTCCAAATATGTTTGGATCAGAAATTATCACTAAAAATATATTTCGCTCTCCAAAAATTAAAAAATATAAGTTTGC